>ENA-OPMH01000017-OPMH01000017.1-human-gut-metagenome-genome-assembly--contig:-NODE-17-length-59952-cov-2.825116_pt1 | contig 59952 bp, 93 predicted proteins | sample MGYA00241525_ERZ501747 | MGnify/ENA primary metagenome ERZ501747 (study PRJEB25962, sample SAMEA2042611) | human gut metagenome | biome: human gut; feature: human-associated habitat; material: faeces...
CTTCTAATCCATTTATATCTTCAAGCATTTCTAAAGTTGAATTTGATGCATCTTCATCATTTAACTTTACATTTAATAATAAATAGTTCTTAGATGAACCATATTGTCCACCGCTTATTATTTTTGTATTAGTTGTACCTGTTACTGTAGAATTTTTTATTATTACACTATCTGAATATTTTGAATATCCTCCATTTCCAATTATTCCACCTACTGATGTATCACCTTTTACATTTACATTCTCAGCATAAATTGAAAGAACTTTAGGTGCATCACCAAAAATAGAACCAATACTACCACTACCAGAAACATTTAAATTATTTACTGTAAAACCATTACTATTTGCTCCTGATAATTTACCTGCAATAGTGCCAACATAATTTTTTCCTGTTACGTTAGATGAATCAATAGATATATTTTTTATATTGCCTGAAACAAAACCAAATAGTCCTACATAATCTTGTTCAGTTCTATTTATATAAATACCCTTAATTTTGTTATTGTTTCCTAAAAAAACACCTTTAAAATTTTTAGTGTTATTTCCAATAGGTTGAAATCCATAACTTTCAGATACTTCTTTTTTTATACTTTCAGTAACACCATCTTCATTAAAATCACCAAAACTAGTACTATTTGAATTAATATAAGATAAATCATTATTAAAATCTATATCATTCCAAGTTAAGCCTAATATTTCACCTATACGGCAACCAGTACCGAATAAAACTGTAAACAATGGCAACCAACCTCTATACCTTGAAGATTTTATATATTCAAAGAATATTGATTGTTGTTTAGTGGTTAAGGCTTGTTTTTTCTCTGTATTATGGCATTGTTTTGTGAGTTCTTTAAGAATATTGTTACAAGGGTTTCTTAAAATTATTTCATCATTTACAGCAAATTCAAAAACACTATGAACTATTTTATGAAAATTTTTTATAGAGTTTCCAGTATAATTATATTTAGTTATAAGTTCAGAGTAAAACAATATAATATCCGAGCGTTTTATATCTTTTATTTTTAATCTTCCTAAAAAATTTTTAATTCTATTATTATAGTTTGACAGATACAAAGCTGCTGTGCTTTGTTTAATTTGTTTTATTTTTTGAGAATACCATTTTTGAAAAATATCGTCAAAAGTGCTTGAATCAGATAGAACACCTAATACCATTTCTTTTTGTTGGACTATTTCTTTCTCTCTAAGTTCTTTTAAATTTTTTGCATAAATAGATTTTCTCTTACCATCTCTTCCTTTATATCGGTATTCATATCGACCATCCTTTCTTTCTATTTCACCATCTTTTAAAATTCTACCTTTACTGTCTTTTCTCTTTTCTATCATTGTAAATTCCTCCTGTATAAGAAAAGAGAATCTTTATGACATATTTATTATACCACAAGATTCTCTTTTCTTCAATTATTAATTAATTATATTGAATATTGTCTAAGCAAATAATCTTCAAAAGCTTTTCTTTTTATTAAACGCTTACTGCCATTCCATAATACGAATTTGCAATCATTATCATTGGTTAATTCTTTGATTTTGTTCTCACCTATATTAAACAGTTCAGATGTTTCTTTTACTGTAAGTAGAATTTTTAAATGTGTTGGTACAGAAATTATTTTATTCTCCAAAATATGTCCTCCTAATTCTATTAACATAATCTGAAATTTGTTTAGCAATTTCTTGAACATTCTTAGATTCTACATTTATTGTATAATCTACCTCCTTTTCAATGCCATCAAACATTCCAACATCAGATAAATTTCTTCTATAACTTTCTTCAATATCATCTCCTCTTTTTAAGATTCTAATAAGCCTTTCTCTACGAGAAACATTCAAATAAAAAGAAACATTTAAATAAAAAGCATAAAAAATCTTTCTGGTTCTACACAAACTTCTTAAACCTGATGGAGTTAAAATCGCAATTTGATTTTTATCATTTATAGCTGAAAATTGGTCTTTTGGTGTTCCATACTGCCAATTATTATATGTAGCAGTTTCAAGAAAGAAATTTTGTTCTTTTAAATTATTAAATTCTTCATCTGAAACAAAGAAATAATCTTCGCCGTTGACTTCTCCTTCTCTTGGCAATCGTGTAGTGTATGTAACTATTTTTTCATAATTATAATTCTTACAAAGTTCATTTGTTACACTTGACTTTCCACAACCTGATTCACCTAATAAAACAATAGTCATTAATTTTCTCCTTTATTTTCTTTTTCAATAAACAACAATTCTTCTGCATAAGGTAGTTTTTTTGTCCAACTAATAAAATTAGGTTTACTTGAATCGTCTTTACCAGACCATTCATTTAATTTATGATTCATTCTTTGGTGTATCATATTAAATACATTTTCGTAAGTCATTGTAACCGTACGCTTTTGATTATAGCTTGACGGTAAAAGTTGAATTATAGCATACCAATATTGTTTGTCTTTAGTTTCAATATATTTCAATCGTAATTCTTCAAGCTTTGCAATAATAGTATCAAGAAAAACAAGAGATTCTTTATTTAATTCATCAAAACTAAAATCATTACGACAAAATTCTTTGCTATGAATTTTGTGCATCTTACTACATGAATTAGCAGTAGTTCCAATCTTATAAGTGTCATATTCAGACCACCAATAAAGTGGTGCTGTAATATCTACGCTAACAAAAATTTGTCGCATAAACTTTCTATGTTCAGAACCAGCCTTAATAAGTGTTTGAGTAAGTTTTAAATCATTCTCGCCAATGATGTAATGATATCTTCCTTGATAACTGTCCTTTTTATCCCAACTGTTCATTGGGTTTCGCATACCTCTTAAAGCACCTTCAAAATTAAAAACTTCTGTATTCTCAAATTTCATATATTATTCTCCTTAAAATAAATTACAACCTTGTTCTATAAATTCCATATTCTTTTCTTCATACTTTGTTTTTGTAATACCAAGTTGTTCACATACACATTTTTTACATAATACATCCCTGTTATCAACCTGATTCTCATATCTGCCAAACAATTTAAAAAACATAGCAATTTCATTTTCTTTCATCGGCTTCCCACATTTGCCACAAACTCTATTAAAAAATTTTTTTGCCATATTTTCTGATAAGCCTTTTAAATTGACATATAATTTTATATTTTCATCAGATTGTTTTTGTAGTAAATAATAATTTTTACACATAGGTGCTTTCCAAGCACCATTAGTCCACTCTTCCTCAGTCCAACCAAGCCTTTTGACCTTGGCAATTTCGTAATTTTTAATAATAGCCTGTCTAAACCATTCATATTGATATGGATAATAAATTTTAATAAGTTCATCCTCATAAACAGACGAATATGGACAAATTAAACAACCTACTCTACTGCTTCCTATTAAATATCTTCTGTTAATAGGTAATTTTTTAATTAACATTAAAAGCCATACATCTATGTTTTGTAGGTCTGTAATAGGTGCAAGTTTAATCCATTTTTTAGGAAGATTAGATTTGCCAAATAACTGAGTATCAAAAACAGTATCCATTAAAAATTCGTATTTAGCTCTTTTAGTGCTTTCAAATTTGCGTACCCCTAATACTTGCGCTATTTCGACATTATTATCAAATGTTTTTGTCGCTTGACCTTCTTTATATGTGGAGCAACAAGACCTTCTAAATACACTTGGGAAAATATAATTTTTATTTTTAATCCATTGTCGCCAACCGATTTTAGGATTAATGATTCTAATATTAGGTATTTGTTTTATTCTCTTATAGACATCAGATGTTTCATTACTGGTATTAAAAAATATAAATTCATAATCAGGTATAAATTTTATTTCTTTTAACATATCATTCCATACAGACATTGTTAGTTCACTATCTTTACCACCTGAATGAGAGATTTTATAAATTTTATTAGGATGTTCACTTACATATTCAGCTAATCTATTTACACAATTATCATATAATTCATTTACCCTCTTACTTTCTCTATTAAGAGTTTCTGACATTGTAACAGGTACATAATCTTTAAATAATTCTCTATTATCTTTTTGAATTATGAATTTGCCGCCATTTTCCACTTTGAATTTTATGTATGGTTTATTTGAATATAAATCTAAATAAACTGTTTTTGTACTACCGCCAACAATCCAACAATCGTTTGGAAGCGATGCAATTTCTGGCATGTGAGATTCTATAAATTCCTTTTCTTCTTTGAAGATAGGTTTAGCTTTATATCTATTCTCTTGAATATTGCTACTTTGTTTAATGTTCACCAATATATCATTCTCCTTTGATATTATATGTTATTGTTATATATTTTCTTAATAGCCAACATAATATTTCACCACGCATAGTACACTCATTTTCTTTTATGCACTGCCATTTTTCAAGCATACCCTCAATTAAGAGATACAAACAATTTCTATACATGTCCATTACAGAGATTGTTCTTCTTGGAATTTTATCATATGTGTTTATTAATATATCTAAAATAATCGAACAGGTAGTATCAAATTCTTCTGATGAAAAGTTGAGAGGCAATTCATACGCTTGTATCAAAAAGAAAAACAATAATTCTTTGATTTCGACTTCTTTCTCAACATAATCAAAAAATTCTCTTTCTGAAGAACCCCACCATCTTTTATCTGTAAAATTTATTTCTGGTGGTGCTATTTCAGCTAATTCACTATCTTTACTTATGTACTCAGCTATTTTTGATTTATTCCAGCTCATTTGTACTTCCTTTATTTTCCTGTTTATGCAAAGCTTTAAATCTTTGACTTGCCAATTCTCTTTGTTTATCTGATACTTTTCGTGGCGGTGAAATTTTAAACCACTTTTTATTTATTTCAGCCATTATAGAACCATCTTCATTTATATAAGTTATTTTTACATCATTAGGATATTGTTCAGAATATTTTTTGATTTTATTTATCCATTTTGATTCAGAAGATGACATTGTAAATGTTTCATCTCCATACATATAATTAGTTGCAGTTTCTCTTTCGGTTTTAGGTATACTCATTACATTTCTCTCCAATCAATTTCAAATACACTCATTGAAACATCTAAATTTTTATTATTTTTATCAAAAGAAGTAAATATATCTGAAATTTCTTTTGGGGATAAATGATTGATATACTCAATACAATTATCTAAAAAATCTAAACTTTCTTGCTTAGTCATTAAAATACACCTCTTTTAAGTTGTTTTTCTAAGCCTATAAAACTTACAAATAACTCTTATTATATATTTTTTAGGTATAAGCTTAACTAATATTCTACAACAGCCATATAGTTCATCTGGATTATTATTATAATAAAAATTCAGTTCTTTGAGGAGTTGATTTATAAGTTCTTCTTTTGTCATATTTTCAAGGTGAATAGAATAATCTGGATTTACAAAACTTAAAGCCTGCCCACATCGAGGGCAATATGCAAAACCAATATTATTGTTGATTGATTTACTAAGATAATTGTCACAAGTAGGGCAATAAAGATTGTCTAATTCAAAACACTTTGTGATTAAAATATCTTGTTTATTTTTAATTTTAGGTTCTTTTGATTCTTGTTTTTTAAGTGCTTTAATAATAAGCTCTATTGCTTCAGTGTAATCATCTTGTGTATCCACACTTTCGTCACTGGCTATATGTGATAAAAGTTTAAATTGTAATTTTTTAATTAATTCTTGATTTGTCATTTACGCCCATCCTTGATTCTAAAAATATTATATATCTATATATAGCGATTTTATTTATTGTGAAATACTATATATAGATATATTTGCTAATAAAATGTTGATTTTATCTTCTTATAAATTATCGTATAAGTTTAGCATTATCAGGCAACAATTTTCTATATTCTTTTGGAACTTCACCATTGCTCCAAAGATTATTGGTAGTTAATTTTCTGCCATCAAAAAATTCAATATTAAATTTATTACCATTAAAGCCCAGCCAAGAAGTATGTATTGCGTTAGGCTTATTGCCACCATCTACATAACAATTACCATTTATAATAATTCTGTTATTTTTATCTTTTACTATCTCATTCCAAAAGTGTTTACCAAAACATTCTGAAGAACATAAAATAGCACTACTGTAGCTACTTTTTTCAATTTCTTTCCCACAGATTTCACATTTCATTAACATTATCCTTTTTATTTAATTTAACATTTATATTGCGTATCTTATAATAATCAACTCTTTCACATGGGCGTAAAACACAGTTTATAATTTCTCTATCAATGCCATATTCTACAATTAGAAGATTAGAGGTGAAACCTCTTGAATTATCAGAAGCGGATATAAATTTAATAGAACTACCATTACTAAACTCAATTCTTGGATTGTATTTGCTCATACTAATTTTTACTCCTATATCCTTAATATTTACTTTTAAAATATCAATTATAGATTTTGAATCTGATATATCTCGCAAGGCAATTCCAATTTTATATTTAGGAAATTCTTCACAAATATTTGCTGCATATTTTAAAGCCGACAAAGACAAATAAAGCATTTTAGTTTCTCCTATTTAAGTTAAATTTTATCGTTTCATACACGCATAAGTTTAATCAATATGGTATTTTACTTCAAAAGGACAGCTTATATTGCATACACAATGGTTTAGAAAAGTACATTCAAACTCCCTATATCCTGTATCATGCTCATAACATATACATTCAATATAAGGACAAAATTCCCATTCGTTTTCTATAAAGATTTCATCCATCACTTATTATCTCCTAATAATTTTAAACCGCTACTTATTTTAGAATAAGTGTCACTCTGCATAAGAATATCAAAAATTGTATTAGAAAGCATATTTTTCATTACTTGGTCGGTAACATTTTTAATATTACGGTTAATGTCGTCTTTTACAGATTTCATATAATTTTCAAGTTGATGTTTGACTTCTTTTGACACATCAAAAGACTGTTTAATAAATTCATCAAAAGAAACTTCTTGAAAACTTTTTTCTCCCCAACGGTCTTTAATTTCGGTTTCAAATTTTTTATTATTCATAATATCAGAAATTTGTTTATTTATATATTCTTGGATGGTATATGTTTTAATATTTTGATTAAGTAAACCTTCTCCAACTGTAATTGTTGTTGTTTCAAGATAATTTTTTAAATATTCTTCCATTTTTTCATTTATTGTAATTTCAATAATCTTTTTATAATTTTTATCAATATATGTTGAAATCTTTTTCTCGATAACATCTTTAATTACATTATTAACATTTTCTGTTATTGCAATTTCAACAGCATTACTAAGATTTTCCATGTCTATATTTACTTTCATTAGAATAACCTCCATATAATTATCTGTAATTTAAACTATTCTTATTATATCTTTATATATAATGTTATATTTTTGATAAATATTATATTTATTTTCATGTAAATGTCCACTCCACCATTGTTTAAAAGCTAATCCTAAATTCAACAATTTTTCAAAATATAAAATAATATTATCAGTATCATAATAACCATATTGACAACAGATTTCTCTTGGTGGACAATGAGTAATAACATAATTAACCCTATAATTATTTTCTTTAAGTGTTTCTATTCCAAGTTGCATTTCTTCTTGGTCTGGTAATTCTTCTTTCCACCAAGAAGAATGATTTACTCTAAACATTCTGCCTTGATTTACCCACTGCTTATATGTATTCTTAAACTCATTTTCATTTGCGAAGTCCGAAGGATTTAGAATCCCATCATCAATATCGTGCGAACTTGCACCTCCCATTGCAAAGAATTTCTTACTTTCAAAATCAAAAATATACCCTCTCATTAAATGATAAATATTATCTCTGACTTTATGAGCTTTACCACCATGAAAATCAATTATAGGAAATTCATTATATAATCTGTCAAAATTTTCGTGATTTCCGTCTACAAAAACTAAAGTAAATGGTTTATCGTTCAACCAATCTAACCAATATTTTTCTTTTGAACAGTCATACCAAATACCACCGAAATCACCAAGGACAATAACAATATCGTCTTTTGTCATTTTCTTTTGCTCTGGGAATTTTTTTGTGTTAAAGCGACTAAAATCAGCGTGTGTGTCACCTGTTATGTAAATCATATTTATCATTCACTTTCTAATGTAATGTTATATAATTTTATCATACTCTACGATTCCACATTTTTTTAAGTTCTCTAAGTTCTTCTATGCTTCCTAATTCCTTGTATTCTCTATATTCTTCAGCCATTCGATTAAGCATAAAGACTACGCTATCAGCAGTAGGATTGTTAGATTCAACTTTATCAAAAGTTTGTTTGATTTTATTAAGCCATTCCTCCATATATAATTCTCCTTTTAATTTTTGCTTGTACTACCAATGCCACCTATTCTTTGTGCCGAAACATTATCATCTTGAGTAATTCCAAAAGGAAGGAATATACCTTGACAAAATGATTCGCTTCTGTCTACCCATAGTTCTTTTTTAAAGCTGTTATTGGTATTTGAGAATTTAACAAATATATGTCCTTCATTATTTTGGTTGTTATAATAATCGCTATCTATTATGCCTAATGTATTAGATAAAGAAACACCATATTTAAATCCGTAACTACTTCTCGGAACTATTGTTAAAACCCAACCTTCTTGAATTTCACATTTAATACCAGTAGGAATTTTTTTATTTGTGCCGAAAGGGATATTAAATGGCATTGGAGATTTAAAATCATAACCAGCACTACCCTTTGTACTGCGAGTCGGAAGCTGAATGTTGTTGTAAAACTCTGTTATAACATTATCTACATATTGCTTTCCAGATTGACTCAAATTATCATAGTTTGGTTCAAATGTATCTATAAAATCTTTTCTATATTGCTCAAATGATACTTTTTCAAATTTCGCTATTTTCTGCATATTTATTCTCCTATTTTTTTATTTTTCTTCTGCAATGACAACAGCATTGTAAATAATTACTCGTTTACCATCTATATCAAATAGAATTTTATTTAATTCATTTTCTTCAATGTCACATTTACCTTTATATGTCTTTAAAAGGTTTCCTTCATAACTGTAAACTGAAATGGTTCTTTCAAGACCACCATTATACTCTGAATCCCAATCCTTTTTCTTTCTCTCCCAACTTTCACCACAACCACAAAGAAGAAAGATTATTCCTATGGTAAGTACACCTACAATAATTTTCTTAGCAACTTTCATTCTTTACCTCCAATAACTATTAGAATGTTCTGAATTGTTTTTATTTTCTTTAGCTTTTTGAGATATTCTATTTTTATAACACGCACTTTCACAAAGACTAAGATTTAAAATATTATCAAATACTTTACCACAATATTTACATTTATAAGTTTTCTTATCCATATTTCTCCTTTCAAGCGGATATAAATTTATATCCGCTATTTTTTACTTTATTTTACGATTTATATAATATTACTTTATCTCTCTTTAAACTCTCTTGTACATCTATCACTCTTTGATTTGATGAACCACACCAAGCAAGCGTAATATCTCGCTTGGTATAGTCATATTTGCCATCAACAAGTACATCAATATAAGGAAATATATTTTTTAATACAAATGGCATTTTTAGAATTTCTTCATAGGTATAACCAGTGTATAACCAAATTGTTTTCATAGGAAATTTATCTTTAACAGTTTTAACAATATCTACTACCTGATTTTGATTTTGCAGTTCTAATGGATGTCCACCTGATAGTGTCAAACCTGATATATATTCAGGTTCTAACACTTCTAACAATTCAGCTTTTGTGTTTTCAGTAAATAATTTTCCTGCATTAAAATCCCAAGTTGATGAATTTTGGCATTGTTTACAAAACATAGTACAACCACTTATCCATAAAACAACTCTAATACCACTTCCATTAGCAATATCATGTTTAGTTATTTTAATGTAATTCACTACTCATTACCGCCTAAATGAATATATCTTTCCTTAATTTCTTGTGTTCTACCTTGATTCCAAAAATTTGTTCCAATATAGCCACAAGTTCTACGACATACATTGAGTTTATTTTCATCTGTATTACCACAATTTGGGCATTTCCAAATCAATTTTTTATCGTTATCTTCAATAACCTCAATTTCACCATCATATCCACATACTTGACAATAATCACTCTTTGTATTTAGTTCTGCATACATAATGTTATTGTAAATGAATTTAATAACAGTTAAAACCGCCTCAATATTATTTTGCAAATTAGAGGTTTCTATATAACTTATCGCACCACCTAAACTTAATTCTTGAAATTGCGATTCAAGTTTTAATTTAGAAAAAGCATCAATAGGTTCTTTTACATTAACATGATAACTATTTGTGATGTAATTTTTATCAGTAATTCCTTCAATAATTCCGAAACGCTTTTGTAAACATTTCGCAAATTTATATGTAGTTGATTCAATTGGACTTCCATAAAGACTATAACCAAGATTTAATTGCTTATTCCATTCTTCACATTTTTGATTCATATGATTCATAATATCAATAGCAAAAGGGGTTACTTTGGCATCTGTATGTGACTTACCAGTCATATATTTAACACATTCGTACAATCCTGCATAACCAAGAGAAATTGAAGAATAACCACCAACAAGTAATTTATCAATCGTTTCACCTTTATTTAATCTTGCTAAAGCACCATGTTGCCAAATTATAGGAGCAACATCTGACACAGTACCTTTTAATCTTTTATATCTACAAAGTAATGCTTTATGACATAATTCCAATCTCTCGTCAAATATCTTCCAAAAAATTTCTTTATTTTTATTTGATGAAAGTGCTACATCGACAAGATTAATTGTTACAACACCTTTGTTGAATCTGCCATAAAATTTATATTCACCATTTTTATCTTTATATGGTGACAAGAAACTTCTACACTAACTATTCAATATAAGAACAGTTCGGACTATATCTTCGGGGGTTACTACGCCAACCCACTCGCTTCGCACTTCCATTTACATTATTAATATAAATGTACTCTACTCGCTTCCTCACACAAAACTGTTTGTGCTATGCTTTGGATAGTCTCTTGACCTTACGCATAAATGAATTTATATTTGTAACAATTTTTTAATTCTCCTTTCAATATTCTCGCTACTTTATGCCTATCTATTTTTAAATCTTTTGATAATTCTCTAATAGAAGAATATGTATTTATAAATTCATTATTCAAATAAACCGATACTTTAGTTTTATTTTTATGTGTACGATTACCACTATGCCAACCATGATAAACATTTTGAGAATTTGTACACCATTCAAGATTATTTGGATTGTTGTTAAGTTTATTACTATCAATATGATTAACATATTCATATCCGTTTGGGTTAGGAACAAATATATTAGCTATTATAGTATGTACTCTGTATCGGTATTTTTTGTTATTTTCTCTCCGTACAATATGGGCATAACCATCTGTCCCTATATATGGCGATAATTTATGTCCTTTTGAATTGTAAATATTATAATTTTCATCAACATAAAATCCTTTATATTCTTTCAATTCTATTAATGCTACGAAATTCATTATGCGTCTTGGCACAGGATAGTTTAAAATTAAATTTCATTTTAAATGTTCCCTGTTAGCACATTACTTAACTATCATTTCTTATAGCTACTAATTAAACAGATTTATAAATAAATCTAAGTCGTGTAATGCACACCCTATATTTATAGGTTCACGAAGTTTTAGATGAGCCATTTAACCCATCGAAGGAAAACAATTTCCTTCTTTAAGTTTCTTCATTACTTTTTCGGAAATATAATCAGGAACAAGTCTCTTGGTAGAACACTTTGCAGCAAGCTCTGTGAGGTAATAATATTCTGAACCTTTTTCTATATTATCTTCCTCAAGAACATATATAAGCTTTGGGAATGCAGGTGTAATCCATACACCTTTTTCGTTTTTTACACCTTTATATCTTTGTTCCAGAGTTTCTTTAATAATCATTGCAAGGTCATGTTTTTCCTGTTCGTTTTTTGCTTCGTTGAGATACATAAATACCGTTATAAATGGTGCTTGTCCATTAGTTGTAAGTAATGTTTCAACCTGATATTGAATAGTTTGAATACCTTTATTTATCTCTTTTTTTAATCGTAATTCTGCAATTTCATTTATCTTTTTATTATCAAGAACAAAACCACATTTTTCCCATTCTTTTTTTATTTCATCACGAATATATTGTCGGCTTACATTAACAAATGGAGCAAGATGTGATAGTGTAATACTTTGTCCCGATTGCTGTGTAAGTGTGTATTCTACGCACAGCTTAGACTATTTCTTGCAGATGATAGTATTTCATCTGCCAGTGCGTTTCAGATATTGCTACCAATATCCTAATAGTTAGTCGTTACAATTACTTTATTAATTTAATGTCATAGTTAGATGCATGGTCGATATATCGCCTTGTTTGAGTTTCTGATTTATGAAGAAAGCGTGCAAAAGCAGCTATTGTTTTAAATTCATATTTGTTCTTATAAAGTATTTTTGTAAATTCATACTTTTTCTGACAAACTGGTTTCTTTTTTAGTGTCCTATAAGAATGTATATTGTTTTCTGATTGTGATACCCAAGACAAATTTGATGCAACATTATTTGTAGGATTGCCATCGTTATGATTTACTGTGTTTTGTTTATCGCTATAACCAGATACAAAAGTATGAGCAACTAAATGTGCAACCTGTATGTTTTTACGTTTGTTATTTTTTTGAAGCATTACATACAGTCTATTGTTGTTTTTATTAAGTGTGGGTGTGAGAAGATGATATGAATTATAGCGTTTCGCATAATGTTTGATTCGACCTTTATTTGAAATCATGTATTCTTCATAACCTAAAATTGATTTCCATATTTCATCAGGCAAATCTTCAATATCATAGTTAAAACTTGATATATTCATAGCTCGTTGCTTTGCTTCATTAGCTTCAGTCTTTTGCCGATTTATATAATCTTCTCGTGCTTTATTTAGAATTTTATCGTTTGGTATAATGGTTTTTTGCAACATTGTCCTTGATATTTTTAATTCATCAGCTATATTGGTTATTGAAATATTATTATCCAAGCGTGATTTGATTAGATTTCTGTTTTTGTTTACGAATTTTTGAATAGACGGCGTGAAGTGATGTCTTGGTTCAGCTTCAGGCAACTTCCATTCTTTGATTTTGAAACTTAGTTTGTGTCTGTTAACTTGCAATAAATGACTAATATAATTCATAGAACGACCTTCTTTACTATAAAGTTGTTCTATTGTTGTTTTTAGCATTTCAATTTTTTCTTCTGAACTCATATTGGTATTCCACCTTGTTTAATAAAGTAATCACGAGATTAACCTTTCCAATCTACCTCGTTAGCCGTACTACTGAAAGTACAACCCTGTTGTGACAGTTAACACTGTTTGGATACGGCAGTCCTTAAACCGTATTGACTACTTGCCACTTGAGCAATTATCTGAGTTGCTATCGTGCAAGCAGTTGAAAAGCTATGAGGTTTTTCAATCATAGTGCCACTTATTACTGTTCCATTTTGTAGCATATCTTCAAGATTACACAAACAACAATTATATGTATGCTGAGCAAAATAGTCTTTATCATGAAAGTGAATGATACCTTCTTTATCTGCCTCGACTATATCTTGTGGCAATAAAAGTCTGTCGGTCAAATCCTTGCTAACCTCACCAGCCATATAATCACGCTGAGTAGGTATAATAGTTGAATTTTTATTTGAATTTTCTTGCTTGATTTCTTCGTTATTTAAATCAATTAATGACAAAATAGCGTCATCAGTTGTATTGCCTTTTCTTACTAAACTTCTTTTATACCGATATAATGTATACCTTTTTGCTAACTTAAAACAGCCATAACTATTTATATATTCTTCATTCATATCTTGTATATCTTCAACCGAATAGTTTATTTTACCATATTTTATTTTACTTGCTATTCGATTAGCTATATTTGATATTTCAATTTCCGATAAAGTTTTTTCACCGTTAGCCTCACTTTCTTTATTGGCTTTCCGAATGGCATTGATGATTTTATTTTTATCAAACTCAACCTCTCTGCCATCTCGCTTAATAACTTTTCTCAATATTTAACCTCCTAATAACTCAATAAAATGAAATTGCTTTATCAATTCCTTTTTAAATGTTACAACGGATTTAGTATTTTTCATAAGTAATATCACAAAAGTTGCTTGTTGTTCGTTCAATCGGTAAACTTTTATCTTCCGACCTGTCGTGCTGTTAGGTGAAGGTATCATTTGAAATGCGACCTTTCCAAATTCTGAAACATCATTATAGTGATTTTTTATGAGTTGGATTACTGCTTTATGTTCAACACCTGCACCCTCTGCAATAATTGTGCTATCAGTAAACGCCTTATTGTTGTAATTGAATATTAATTTTTTCATTTATTGTTCCTCGTTCTTACAGTTCCAAAATTCAATCTATGATACTAAACCTTGAATTTTTTATTTATACGATTTCACCTATTACTGGCGGTGGGTGACATTTTGCCCACCAACCTCTTTTGTGTGTTTTGCAATTTGTAATCATATATGTGAACCACCTTTCTGAAATTCTGTACGAAAAAATCGTACACTATATATATCTGTTTTTTGAGGTATGAATTATAAGTTTGAAATGAAATTTTTATTCTGTCAACATTTGAAGCATAAAGGTATTTCTTAAAAGATTAGCCTTTTTCTTAACTGCAATATTTATTGTATTGATAGAACCAAAATGAAAACATCTTTCTCTCATTCGTGTGAGTCCTGTATATAAAAGATTGGAATTTAACATAAATGTATGGCTTTTAGGTGTACATAAAATAATAATTCTTGCACTTCCACCTTGAGAAGAATGTATACTTATAGCATATCCAAGTTTAACAAGTTGCATATCAGATTGGGTATATTTTATACGAAAACCATCAAAATTTATGATTACTTCACCGTCAATTATATCTTCAATAATTCCTGATTCGCCATTTGCTATAAAAGTTACACTATCTTCTACATCATCTTCTATATCCTCCTCTACATCATCTTCATCAATTTTAGCCTTATAATTATTTTGTTTCTGAATAACTAAATCTCCAATATAATATGTAATATCTCCAACTTTCATAAATTTGCTTTTAGCATAATTAGGATTGGCTATTTTTTGAATTTCATTGTTTAATTCAATAGAACCACTGTTGCCTACATTCTTAGCACTTAAAACTTGAATATCTTCTACGGAAAAACCCTTATCTAATAATTTCTTATAAAGTGCAACTATATTCTTTGTAATATTTTCACTATTAGTGTCAATAAAAATATAATCACCTTTACCGAAAGAGGTCATCTTATTTTTCATTGAATTATTTAAATAAGGCTTAGAATTACGAGTATCTGTTGCTACTTTCATCAAACCACCTTCACCATATCTAAAAATTCGGGTTAATGTTGTTGTAGGAATTACTTTACTTTCAATAAAATCATTCAATAAGTTACCACAACCAACTGAAGGTATCTGCGAAGAGTCACCTATAAGCAAAAGTTTTGTTGTTGAAAAATCAATACTTTCAAGAAGTTTATAAAATAGGTAAACATCAACCATTGAAAATTCGTCTACGATAACAACGCCATTTGAAAAAATAATTTTATCCCATTCATCTTGAGGTGTATCTTTATTATTAAATAAGTTATGAGCAATTTCTCTATGAATCGTAGAAGCATCTCTACCAGTATATTTTGACATAACTTTAGCAGCTCTACCTGTTGGTGCAAGTAACTCATAAGCTTTATTATTATCACTCAACATATTCAATATACTTTTAATAGTATTCGTTTTACCAGTGCCAGCTTTGCCTTCAAGAATAACAATATTATATTTACAAAGTTTATTCAATGTTTCTATCTGTTCATCGGTTAAAGTAATATCTCCTGTATTTCTATATTTTTTTGTATCTATATCCCAAACATTATCTTGATTATAAACATTATTTTTTATCTTTTGAGCTATGTGAAATTCCATTTGATAAGTATACTTTGAAGCAATTTCCAATGTTTCAGAATTATAATAAATTCTATCATCAATAATAGCATTTTCAAAATTATCTGAAGCCTCTGGAACTAATTTAAAACATTCACTTCTCAATTCCATTAAGTTAGCTTTTGTATTACCTTTGGATTCGTTCTCTTTGAGTAAAAACAATATTGCTTCTATACATCTTTGTTTGCTTGAAATGAGTTTTTCATCAAATTTGATTATCGGTTCTATTTCTTGTTGTCTATTCTTTTCATTTAAATCGTCTATTGACAATAATATAGAATCAGCTTTTTTAAAACCTACCCTATTTAGACTACATAAAGTTTTATATGGTTCATTTTGAAGTTTATATCTAATATTATCTATTGTTTTATATTTATCAAGTAGCTTTAGGAGTAAACTATTAGAAAGACAACCGCCATATTCAACAATCAATGCAGACAATGAAAAGTTCTCAATGATTTTTTCTTTGATTTTATTAAATGTTTTTTCGCCTATTCCTGATAATCTATCTAAATCTATATCATCTAAATCGTTATTCATAACTTTATCTACAATGTTTGGATATATAGCTAATAAAGTATCGGCTTGTTTTTTAGAGATAATTTCTTTTAAGAATTTTTCTTTTTCTTGAATCGTTGTAGGTACTTCTCTTTCAGCAATGAAAGCCTTATAACTAATTCCATATTTTGTTTCTTCTTCAATAGCTTTGAATTTATATGTAACATCAATAATCAAAGGCTGGAAATCGCCAATGACACTAACATTTTGATATTTGTTTAATTTTATATCTGGATATTTCATATTATCTACATCAATAGCATAAGCTTTAAAGTTTGGATAATCACAAACACATTTTTTTACAATTCCTTTAAATTCAAATGTTTTTATTTCTTTCAATATTATTCATTCCTTTTGCTTTCTCTATTCTTTCTTTAGCAATATTAAAATAGTTTTCATCTAATTCCATACCAATGAAATTTCTATTAGTACTTACACAAGCTACACCTGTTGTACCAGAACCCATACAATTATCAAGAATGAGGTCGCCTTTATTTGTATATGTTTTTATTAAATACTCCATTAATGCAACTGGTTTTTGTGTCGGATGTAATCCACCCTTATCTCTAATAAACTTTTGTATTGTTTTAGGATGTCTAAGTCCACTCTCGTTATTTGTTACAACTGTACCGAGTCCACCTTTCCAATTTTCACTCATTCTTCCTGATTTCTGACAATAAGGTTTTCCACTTGTTTTTTGAGGGAAGTATTTCATCGGAACTCTCGTACCATTTGTTACTCTACCCTTTCCGAATATATATATGTATTCATGTATTCTAAAGGTTGATAATTAACATTCGGAGCATTTGTTCCATTGTCCTTCTCCCATACCCAATCATATTTATACAAATGGGGCATTAAATTAAAAAGTTGTACTCCAAATCTAAATGTGCCTGAAAGTGCAATACATCCATCTTTTTTAATAATTCTTTCATATTCTTGTAAACACTTGTCTAAGACAAATCGCTTATCCCACTTATTTCCTGTTTCTTTATAAGGTAAATCACATAAAATCATATCAACCGAATTATCAGGAATTTTCTTCATCAATTCCAAACAATCACCTTGCAAAAGTTTTACTATACACATATGTATTACTCCTCATTTTTTATAACTTCATATTCTTCTAATATCGGCTCTTTTTCGTCTGTAATTATCCAATCGTCACCAACTTTTTTTCTTTTAAAATCCCAGATAAATCCATAGATTTTTAATATTGAAAACTCTCCAAAAGGTTTAGATTTATAAATGTTACCACGCTTAATTCTTGTTTTAAGTTCTTCGCCTGATGAGATATTTCTTACTATTAAATAAGGTTGAGTAGAATTTTTATAAATTTTAAAGTCAATGACTACATAATAATCTTCTGAAATCTTAGGATTGATGTATTCTATATATTGCAAATATTCTTTTTCAAATTTCATTTGTTCAATAACATTCATAGATTTATTTTCTATCTTATTACAAAGTTCAGATAATAAACCTATATTATCTATTTCTCTATATTGAGATTGAGTTTCTTTATTAGAATATTTTTTCACAAGATATTCAGATAAACCATATGTAGAATAATTATCTATATTTTTTTTAGAAATAACACTACAATTTCTAAATGAAGGTAAAATTGTTTTTCCTTTTTCTTTAATTCCATTATAAAGGTTATAAATATTTAAAAGATATTTATTGTTTCCAAAATCTGAAAAGAAGTTTAACCCTATTAAGATTTCTAATTGTCTTGAATTTATACTGGTTTTTGTTGTTATATCATCTAATAATTCTATAAAGGTTTTATAAGTTTTATGTTTTGACAACTCTAATAATTCTTCAGCAATTTTAGAATTACAATATTTAATAGATTCTATTCCTTTATAGATTGAATTTGTTTCTTTATCCATTGTATATTCAGAAGATGATTTACCAAATTTGATTGGCAATAGTTTTATATTAAAATAAGATAGTTCGTTGACTAATTTATGCGTTCTATCTGTATCATCAGCATAGTTTGATAAAGCCACTGTATAATATTCTAATGGATAATTTGCTTTCAAGTATGCACCATATAAACTATCAACAGCCGTTGCGACAGCATGGGCTGAACAGTTGCTTGTTACGATTCCACTATCTACTACAAATGTATGATTCGGAGCAGCCATTGTTACAGAATATACATTTTTTTCCCCAATATATTCAATAGAAACAATTTTTTCTATATCAACCATCAAACCTCTTTCATATTGCTTGTTTACATATAGACAATCTCCTAACTTTAATCCTTTTAGTTCAAAAGTACCATTTGGTGTAGGGAACTTATGATTATCTGTGCAGTCAATAGTAGCTCCACTTTCTGTGATTACACGATAAACCTTACGTATACCAGTAAAATGAATATCTTCAATATCATTTTCGTGTAACATACCATCATCCCATAAAGACAATCCTTTGCCATAGCCATAACTTCTATACTTCTTATATAGACTTAAATGACCGTTTTTTAGAGCATATTGGCGATTATTCTTGATATTGTACATTTCTTCTATAGTTGGAACATAATCGTTACCATTTCTATTTTTAAGAAGTTTTGTATTACCAGATACACAAAACCCATACGCCATACAACTTTGAATCATACTCCATGTTTCATCAAAATTATCAATAGAACCAGTATTTTCAATCCACTTAATTTTAATTCGATTTTCTAACGCTCTAAAATCTTCAGGATGAATTTTTTTCTTAGATATTTTTTTAATCAAACCAATAGATTCTGCTGGTGTTACACCAAGCCATTCAAAATATTGCATTAAATTTTCTTGAAATATAATATATGACTTTGTAGAAGTTAATATTTTATCTAAGTAAGAAGAACCTGTACTAAATTTATCTCTTTTAATAAATCCATCTCTCCAAGGCTCAAAAAATGGTCTTAAACAAGCAACAAACATTGCCATATCTGAAATTGTTTTTGGTTTAAATTTTTTTAACAATGAGGTTGCCCAATCACCATCTACTTGATTCAAAGTGCAAGTTAGTCCTTTTTCAAAAATATCCCAAATATTATCATTTAATGATTCAAATAATTCTTTAACTGTTATAATTGGTTTTCCAATTAATTTGAATGTTTCATCTATAAGCTTATATACTGTCACAAGAAGAAAATCATCTTTGAGCATTTTATATTCGTCTGCTTCGCCAGAAGTAATCATAGCACAAATATTATCCCCAATTCTTACCACACCATATTCTTCTTGTAAATTTTTATTATCTAAGAGATAAGCACATGGGTGAATAGAGGCTGACACAACGGTATCTACATATTTATTAGCTTCGTCAATAAATGGTTTCCATTTATTATCATCAATATGAATTTCTATTTCTTTTGCAATTTCATTATATTCATCGTACTCAAGTCCATGAGTTCTGCATACATTACGAAAAGCTTCACCTATTTGCATAGTTCCATAAGCAATCATAGGATAGCATCCATATTCACCAAGCAACTCTTTGGCAGCCTTAACAAATGGTTCTTGTGATACTACATTATAATCAATATCAGGAAGTGCATGATTTTCAAGAAGTCTTGCTGTACTCATAAATCGTTCTGGATATAATTTAACATCAAGTTTAAATCTATCTAATTGAGTCATACCAAGTATCTTATTTATATAAAATCCTCCACAAGAATTATGAACTACAATACTATTGATTGTATAACTATGATTGTTTTCGACAGTTAAATCATAAACCATTGTCCTCATTTTTTTATGAGATATAATTTTAGTTATTGGAAGATACCAAAAATTATCATCTTGTTTAAATTCAAAATCATTGTACTTATTTAAATCAACAACAATTTTATTAAATTCATCTTTATGTTTAATTTTGGGCAAACACACTAAATCACCAATTTGCAACTCCTCAGCTTTTATGTAACCAATATTATCACCTCTATTAACCAATATTTTATGGTCTAATGTGCATATACTTTTATATTTTTTACACAAGCTTCCTTGCCTATAATACTCAAATTCAATCATTGGTTCTTCAATATCGTAAGAAAATGTATTTAATACTCTATGCCATTTCCCGTCTGATGACAGCACTTCATCACCGATATTCACAGTGTCTAATGTTTTCATTGATTGTTTTGTATATACTAAAGCTTCTTTTGTAAAGCAACCACGCCCTGTTTTTGTCAAAACGCCATTATATTTATTAACTGCTAAGTCAACTAACTTTTCATTAAGCAAGAAATAATCTGCTGTGTTTATTTCTTTTGTATCTTTGATTACTTTCATTTCATCTACGATACCACGCTTATACATATTTAATTCATCGCCAGCAATGTTTTCTTGTTTGACAATAACTTTAAATTTTTTAGCAATATGTTTTTTTAGTTCATTTATTTTTTCATCTGGTGTAAAATTAGGATATATGCTTGGCATTTTTATATTTTTATCAATATCAATATCTTCACAATTCCTGAAAATAAGTGTATTTGCCATTGCTTCGATTATTTGTTCATCAGTTAAAACACCTTGATTTTTAAACCTATTAAACATAGTATCATAATCAGGAAAATCTAATAAATAATTATCTTCATTACCATAATCAATTCCCTTACCTTTTAAAAAATTCAATCTATCTTTCGCTTGTTCTGGATATATATAATGACTATCATTGGCTGCAATAAGTTTAAGATTAAATTTTTTTGATAATAATAAGCATTTTTTATTTGTAGTTATCTGAGTTTCTTCACAATGATTTTGTACTTCAAGAAATAAATTTTTTCCAAAATGTTGCATTAATGGTATAAAAATATTTTTAATTGAATCTTCATCTTTTAAAATACCTGCAACACAAGCTGTAGTAATATATACTTCATTTGGATTTAACTTTAATAAATCCTCTATAAAGAATCTTGGCTTATAATAAAACCCTTCTATATTTGCTTTGCTAACAATCAAGTTGACTTTTTTTCTTGCTACATTATCAACAGGAATAATTACTATATGATAATTTCTTTTATCTTTTTCTAATGGATTTTTTACTATATATCCTTCTATCCCATATAAACAACGAATATTATTTTGCCTACACAAGGTTAAAGACTCAAACACATCTCCACCAGACCCATGATTTGTTGTATAATAGCAACCATAACCTAACTCTTTTATTCTGTTAATATAATCTATTGTTTTAATATGGGTGTCTGGGGTAAATATGTTCGATATAGAATCGTGTTTATGATAATTTTCATATTCCTTAATCATTTTCTACTTTACTCCCAACAATTTTGTAATTATCACATTATCAATTATTTGTTTTTATTATTCCTTTCTCTATTCCTCATCACAAAACATTATCTAACCAACTTAAATCGTACCATTCTGACATACTTTCATTAGATACATCTTTTTCAGCATCACTACCAATCCCATCAAATAAATTTTCTTTACCATTTTCTTTGTCTTTTAACTTTTGAAGATATTCACCGTAAGGTTTATGAATAGCACCACTATAACCACATGAGGCAGAAAAATAATAACTTTCTTTCTTTATATCTTCTTCATTATCCCAAAATATCTTCTCATTTTGATTTTGTTGATAATCTTTTTCTCTTGCTTCAATATCTTTAATCGTAGCAATAATATCATTGCTCCATTTATCTATAAGTTTTTGTGTTAATGGGACATAAACATAACAATCTGAAAAAACATATTTGTTTTGAATCTCTTGCGGTAAACAAATAATATCATTTGTTTCTATTAACATATTTAAATAACTTTCTATTTCTTTTTCAGAATATTCGTTCTTTTTAAGCCACATCTTAGCATTACTTTTTAAAGAATCGCCAATCTTATATCTTTCAATATCTCTTTTTTTATTTGTACCGTTAGATTGTTCATATTCAACGGTACAATATTTAAGAAAATTAAAACCAATTTTTATTTTTTCAATAGGTATACCAGCTTGAATTAATGCAGTGGCATAAACTACTAATTGCCCTAATTTTTCTTCTATTGTCTTTCCTGAAAACTTTGTTGAGGTCTTAAAGTCTATAATATGAATGTTTCCCTCGTTATCTTTATAACAACAATCTATATATCCTTGAAATAAATTTTCACCTATTTTAACTGAAATAAATTTTTCAATGTTAGTTTTATACTCTATGGGTTTATGATGTTTAAAGAAATGTTTAAGATTATATTTATACTTCTCAGAAATATTTTTATTTTTATCTTCATCATTTCTATCAAATTTCAGATTAATAACATCAATATTCATAGTCCAACCATCTTCAAAATCAGTTATCATATCATCATATTTAATCTGATTTGTATAATACTTTTCAAGTGCAGAATGACAAATACTGCCAAGTGGTGCATAGACACAATCTGTCCTATCTTCTGGAATATGCTTTATGTATTTTAAAAAATATTCATATTTAGATGTTAAAAATGTATTCACCTTACTCCAAGACCATAGTCGAGTTACATTTTCTTTTTTCATCAAAACTGTTAATTGTTCTTTTGATAATCTTGACATATTTCACCTTTTTCGTTTTTTCTATTCTATCTAAAGTTTTGTTATGCACATATTTATTACTCCTCGCTTTAACCCTTTTAATTTCATAATTTTATTTAACATTTTAATTATTTAAGACTTCTCTTATATCCTTCATCATTTTCTCAGTTTCATTTAAATAATATCTTCTTACATCTGAATCGGTCGAAGAATAAATTTCAAAATAAGGGATAGGATTGTCATTTTCATCATACATAAAACCAAGTTTTGAATATCCATCAAAATATACTGATACACTTTTATTATTTTTAGAAATTACAAAACGAGTTAATGCACCTGCAAATGGAGGTATAATTCTAACATTCCAGTCGTTGTCAAAATGCAATTCAGGAATCTTTTTACACCATCCACGCCAATCCTCTGAAGTTTCAATCTGCGCTCTTATTAATTCAGTATTAATCATTTATCTTCTCCTTTATAATCCTTTCAAATATTCTTTATGTTCTTTATCATCAAATTTAATTTTATATTTCATTAAAAACTGATATATTTTATTTAAAGCATCAGCAGGACTGTCTTTTTCTCTAAGTAAATTCCATTTATCCCATATATAATAAACATTTCTAACACCATAAAATTTATTACATATATCTCTTACCTCCTCAATAGGTATATCTTTATCAAGTGCGACTACAATGTCTACATTTAACCCTATCAATATTCTAACTTGTTCTTCTGATATTGTATGACCTGATAGTGCAACACAAGTAGAATCATTTAGACTATCTCGTTTAATTACACTTTTTTCAGACTCAAAAATCACTACATAACCAGCTTCTTGAATTGATTTATAATTTTCATATAAACCAAATAAATTTAAACTTTTAGGATATGAGGGAGTTATCAGAAATTTTTTTATACCTAACTCGGCATAATCTGGTATAACCGTCCTCATATTAGTTCCTAACAATTTGCCAGTCATCCAATGTCTCAAAGGAACTATAATTCTTTTCCGTTTATAAGAATAAGACAATCCAAACTTATCAGCACTCCAAGGCATCACACCTTCTTTGAACCAATTAATATGAAGTAATGGAACAAAATCATCTAATAAATCTTCATCTAAATAATTGATTTCATTAACATCGAAACCTTTTCCTCTTACACTATCTTTAATTCTCTTAAAAAGTTCGCAAGGGTTTTTAACTTTTATTTCGCTTTTTTTAGAATATCCATTATATTCTAATTCTAATATTTTATGTAAAAACTTTAATGCTTCTATAAAAGAACAATTTTTGTTATATTCTATTAAGGTTATAATATCTGAAGCTTTGTCAAAATTTTTACTGCGTGTCCAATTAACAACTTTAATATAATCATCATTGAATACATTTATAGCTGTTGGGTTATCACCATTATAATTAGAACAAGTGTAATAATTTTTTAAGGGGTGATATTTAATATTATGACAACCAATTTCTTGTAAAACAAATTCAATCTTATTATTTTCAACTATATATTTTTTTAAAGATATGGTATCTATTTCTATCACCCCTACTATTAAAAATCAGGTAAAACTTGAGTTATACCAATTTCATTAATAATGTTTCTTGATAAATCATGTTCCAAGACAATCTGATAAGTGTTCGCTGCACCCTCTCTATTCTTCACTAAAAACAATATTTGATAACGCTTATTCTTATCAAGTGTTACTTCTATTTTAGTTCGTTTATTTTTACCATCTAAACGATATACTTTTAGTTCTTTACTTTCGCCAGCATATTCATCATCATATACATCACGAATCATAATACAGGTTGAAACAGGGTCTACAATATTTTTCGCCATACCTATATTATCTTGTGTGTAATATCTTTGATGAACACTACCTTTATTAAGCTGAAATGTAATCAATATATGTACATTCAAGCTTTCAGACTTAACTGTATCAAAAATATCTACCATAGATTGTTGCATTGCAAGCCAACTATTTTCATTTACTCTACCACTATCCATTTTAAAAGTATCAAGTAAAAAATATTTAACTCCCATATTTGCAAACTTTTTAATTACTTTAATAGCCTTTTGTGTTTGATAGCTATTAAAAGGAATAATTGTTACTGTATGATTTTTAGTATTTTCTTTTAACCATTCAGCAGATTTTAACAAAGCGTTTCTAACTTCTTCTGTATAATTACCATTACGAACTACATATTTCTGAATATCGAAACTAAAAATGTTATTACATATCCATACTAATAGTTCTCTTTGCCATTTTTCATAAGAATCTTCATTAACCATAATGACTATTTTTTCATTGTTTTTTATAATCTCTGGAATGGTAACTGTACGACAGAAAGTTGATTTACCTACATTTGAAAGTCCACCAACCAAAGTAATATTACCTAATACTTGTCCGCCTGTTTCTTGCGTTAGAGTGGGTATATTATAATAGGGCATACCTATGAACATACCTTTATCCATTTTTTCGATAAGTTCATCAATCTTATAACAAATGTCATAAGACTTAATCTCAGAATCTACATTAACAAATACATTATTAAGTAAAGCTTCAAATTCTGAATATATTTCTTCTGCCGTACAATCTACATAATGACTAAGATTATCTTTAACAGGGAATCCTTTCTTACATAGTTCAATTACCACATTCCATTTTCTTAATTCGTCAACATATCCATTAAAATTTGAAGTTTGGACATAACCACAAGCACTTTCTATTGTGCCATAACCGCCATATTCGTCAAATTTCTCTTTTAATTTATTATGTTTTTCAAGATATAATCCAACCGTTATATCGTCAAGAACATCTTTGAACTCTCGTACAACAATATCATATGCAATTTGATAATATACACGCCATATGTTATGTGAAAATTCATTTATTTTTAAATTTACATTATGTATTAGATTAGGATTCTTATAGATACAAGAAACTATATTAGCCTCACAGTTTACTTTATACTCCTTTACCTTGTTATAAGTTTCAATTTGTTCTTGTATAAATGGTGTTGTTTTACAATTTCCTGCAACCAATTAAACACCTCTTACCAAATATCATCAAAAATTTTATTATGATACTCCTTTGTCTTTTTTGTATATTGAGATTGAAATTTGTCTATATCCAAGCTCCTATATAATGCTTCATCTACAATTCTTTCTTTCTCTTTTAATTTTCTGTTATGATTTTTTATCTTTTTATCTATTTCGACAATACGAGGTTTGACAATTTTCACTATATAATTAAACTTGTGCATATCATCATTAAAAGTTTTACTACTTATGGAATACTTTATTGTGCTTAAACAAGATTTAAATGCCATATAAATCACATTATACGAATAAATAATCTTGCTATTTGAATGATATATATATTCATTGGTAGATAGGCTTTTAAGTTTTAAAATTATATTAGAAGGTAATTCCTCGTTTTGATATGCAAAAATATCGAATTTTACAAAATTATAAAGTTTATTCCATTCTTGATTTTCCTTTTCTATAATTTATCACCCCTTACTTTGTCTGCAATACTAATCTAACTACTAATATTGCAGACAAGAGGACATTCAGTTTAATTATTGTTCAATCATTGCTGCAACAGCTTTCATAGCCTCCAAGTCCATAATTTGCATAGGATTCTTATAGCCATATTCTGCACACTTTTCAAGAATTGGTTTTACGACAGCCATATTGGTTTTATTCTCGGTAACATATTCAACAATCTTAGATTTAAGTCCTTCTATTTCCTTATTTTCTTTATTTATCTTTTCCTTTTCAGCTAATTTTAAAAGATTCTCAGCTTCCGCCGCTTCTTGTTCTTTTTTTATTTCATCAAAGGATTTATTTGTATTAGACTTATTCATTTCTGCTGTTATTGCATTGGTTATAGCATTTACAAGTGCATCGGCATTTAGTGGAATTTCTGGTACAATATCAGCGAAACGAGATTTACTATCTATAACATAATTATCATCTCTAAAAGTAATCTTCCTTGTCTGATTTGTTACAACACCCTTTTCAATATCCTTTTTAGTAACAAAATCTTTTTTACCTGTCTTTTCTTTTACGATTTCTCTATCTATACTTGCAACACCAAGAATATGAACCTTGGTTTTTATTCCGTTAAAATATTTCTGTGGAAGATTTGTTGTAAGCTGAAGATATTCTTGTCCTGTTACTGGGTCTGTCATATTTCGGGTTTTAGTATGTCCTATAAGTATAAAGCATATACCCATATGCTTTAGTTCCCATAACTTGTCCAAAACAATTTCTAATGTTTTATCTTCGCCTCCTTGAAATCCACCAAAGGCAGCTTTTATCGAATCTACTCGTTTATCAGGATTTTGCCTATTGTGCATACGAATAACTTCTGGTTCAGCAATAGCAAACAACTCGTCATATGTATCAACTACAACTACTTTCAAATCAGACCATTCAGTAGTTCTATTTTCTACAACATCATCTATAAATGTAGCAAATCCAACACTATTTGTATTTTTATCATAATCCATATCCCATTCAGGACAATTTATATAATTAATCCCATCAATAGCATCAGCGCCATCTTCTTTACCGCATTCCAAAAATATATATTTATCAGGTGCAAGCCTATCACAATATTCTTTGATTACAGTAGTTTTTCCTATGCCCGATTCTCCTATCAACATAAGATTATATGCAAGCGGATTTACCTTTAACTTATTTTTACAACCATATTTCATTTAATTACCTCTTTCTACTTTTACTTGTTATTTTATTTAAATTTGTATACTATATATAGTGTATTATTATAATTAAACACACTATATATAGACAAATATTACTTATAAAATTAGAATTTTAAATTATTAGAATTTTTACTTAAATTTCATCAAGCCAAGACATATCATCTTCTGAACTTTCTGTCTTATTATCAGATTTAGAACTATCTATGATATTATCAAGATTAGTCTTATCTGCTACTTCATTTGCACTGTCTACTATCTTAGGAATGTCAATATACAAATCTTCGTCAGTATATCTTTCTTCAAATCTCTGTACAATATTAGTTGTTGTGCCATCATCATTGTATCTTTTACGAATATAAGGCTTGATAAGAACCATTCTTTTTTCATTCTTGCCATTTGTAGCACAAAGTTTCAAAGCTTCTTCTTCTGTATAACAACCAATATTTATAAGTTCCTTAATGTCATCTGGAATATCATCAACGGTCGGCATTACAGTAGCTCCGCCTTCGATAAATATTCCTTCAAAAGTAATCTGTGTATAACCTTTCTTTACTTTAAACAAAACATTAAAAGTTTTTCTTGTTAAAACCTCATTGGAAAAGTCCATTTTAAATTCAAATGTTTTTGTATATGGATAATTTCCTCTATACTCTACTCCATTTATCTCTTTTACATAATCGAGAACTTTAGCATCTACATACATAATGCCTTTATCCTTATCAATATTTTTCAAACTTGCTGATTCCTTATCTATAAGAACAGACTGCCTAAAAGTTGCCTTAAAATCATTTTCACTTTCAACATTACTCAAAACAATGCTCTTGATATTTTTCTTAACTTGCACATTGCCTTGATACTCACTATATTGAAGGTCACCAGTAACTCTTACTATCATTCCATTAACAATATGTTCTTTTATGTAAGCAATAGCATCATATGTACTAAGAAAATTCTTATAAAATGTTTTACCTTTATTTTCTCCCTCAGCTACCTTTTCCAAACCCACGCAGTAAAATTGGTCGTTTCCGACAGTAGCAAGAATATCTTCGTTAAATCTATCTTCCCATGCAATTACTATACTCTTTGTATAATCTGTTCTATCTGGATTTTCTTCATCTTTACCTTTTGTACGAATAACATTATCTGTCCTCTGTTTGTCGTAACCACCCATCATTGATGTGTAAATTACACCATACTTTTCACCACAATCAATACCAAGATTCAAAGAGTTGTAAACCCAATTCGATTTCTTAGATTGAGCATCAATCTCAAATGAATTATTTTTAATAATAGCCTTGCCAACCAAAGTAAATGTTGATACCCAATCTTTTTTCTTGATGTTATTTTTTGTATTTGTTGCCATTTAAACAACCACCTTTCTGAAATTTTGTACGAAAAAAATCGTACATTATATATATCTGTTTTTTGAGGTATGAATTATAAGTTTGAAATGAAATTTTTTAAATATTTTTTATTCCATTAAATAAAATTCAGAAACATAATTTATTAAATCTTTCATTGTAAATAAAACTTTATTACAACATTCTTTCAGCCAAGGATGTACATCAGTGTAATATTTATTTTCACATAAGCCTATTATTGGTATATTGTTTTCTTTAGCACACATTAACTCCATAGCCGTACCTATACTATCAGGCTTATTAAAATTCACAATGACTAAATTTGAATTTTTCAATCTCCACAAATCATATTCCATAACTTCTTTTTCGGAGTCATGTTGTGGATATGTAAAATTATAATAATCAACAGGATTTATTACAGTTAAACTTTTTGCTGAGATTTTAAGTAGTTCTTGTTTGATTTTTATTCGCCAATCTGTCATCGCTTTAAAAGTCAACCCAGTCATAGCACCAGCAAGATATATTGTAAAATTATTCATAATTACCTCTTAACTAATTTTTTAATTTTATTTATATATTGCTCCCTCAAAAGCAAATCATCTATTAAATAATCTACATTTTTGCCAACAATATCAGTTTGAATTTTTCCTATATCTTTAAATCCATCATCAAGAAATCTTTGATATTCACGCATCCAACCACCTTTTCTTGTACTGACTATTTCTATATAATTTTCTTTATTCTTTAAAACTATAAAAGTTTTCATCTTCAAATCCTTCCTAAATTCTATTAAGTTTTATTATTGTATTCAAAAACATTTCCAATAACCTCAATTTCAACATTTAATTCATCACCGTTTGCTCTTATTGGATAACAAATTTGGTCTTTATGGTCTATAATCATATAAGAAGCAATTTGAGAAACATAGGATACTATACCCTGAACAGTTTTAGAATCAAGTTTATATTTTACCTCATCTCCCTCAAAGATAAGACGGTTATTTACATCGGGAATTTCAATGCAATTTTGAAAAACATATCTATTTGCAGACAACACTCTTAAATAAGATTTTAAAAAGCCACAATTATACTTAAATATTACATCGTCACTACCAAGAAACACATCGTCATATAAAAATTTCTTTTTCTTTTTATCATATACTCTAAACATTAATTTCTCCTTTTAAAATCTTTATCGGTAAGACTTACACATTTAATAAGCTCATTTATAAACATATCAATATTAGATTCGGTAATAGAATTATCATTTGGTAATGAAATTCTTATTGTTTTAAGTGCTTGTTCATCTGTAAGTCCTATTGCTTTTAATGTAGCCGAAGGCTTATTGCTATGTGAATTACAAGCCGAACCTGTTGAAATATAAATATTTGCCATATCCAACATATAAACCAAGCTTTCACCTGTTATATTATGATTAAATGTAATATTTACAATGTTAGATACTGATTTTTCAGGTGTGTTTACTGTACAATCAAAATTTTCTTTTAATTGTTGTATTAAATACTTTTTTATATTATCAAGATATTCATTGTATCGCATATTCTTTTCGATTAGTTTAGCAGCTTCGCCTAATCCAATTATGTATGGCACATTTTCAGTTCCTCCACGCATATTTTGTTCTTGACTTCCGCATATTAAAGGAGCAATCTCTATACCATTCTTTACATAAAGAAAACCTATTCCTTTTGGTGTGCCTATTTTATGACCGCTAAAACTCATCATATCTACATTTAAATCTTTAACATCTATTGAAATATGTCCATATGCTTGTACAGCATCACAATGAAAAACTGCATTGTATTTATGTGCTGTTTCAGCTAATTCTTTAATATTTTGAATTGTTCCTAATTCTGAATTTACATATTGAACACTTATCAAGCTTGGATAAGGTACTTCGTTAGTATTATAATAATTAACTTCTTTAATCTCATTTATTAGTGTTTTACTATCAACAAACCCTTGTTTATTAACAGGAATTTTAAAACCAAAAAAATGTGTAAACTTATCTTGCTTTTCAATATTTAACACTGTTGATGTAATTGATTTATGTTCTGTCTTTGAATAAAAACAATAAACTGTTTCTTCTGTCTGTATCTGTTTATCAAAAAAACCTCTTAGAGCCCAAGTATTGGCTTCACTTCCACTGCTTGTGAAATAAATTTCATTAGGTTCTGCGTTAATAGATTGAGCAACATATTCTCTTGCTTTTTCTATTTTCTCTTTTACACATTTTGCAGAAGAATAAAGAGAAGATGGGTTATAATAATCTTGAAAACTTTTGATTATTGCATTTAACACTGGTAGATTAGGTTTTGTTGTTGCAGCATTATCTAAATATAGCATTTGAATATCCCCTTTGTTTTTCATATTATTCTCTACAATTATTATATATTTCAAGCACCCAATAATAACCATATTTTTCTATTTCAAAAGCTTCTGCCCGTCTAAACACAAACCCTTCGAACATATTATTCTCAACCTTTTCAATATCTTCAAAAAAATCAACTAATTCTTGAATAACAACAATCATAATATAATAGCAATTATGTCTTTCATCATACTTAAAATAAGCCGATATATTTTTCTTTTCAGGCTCTTCTGGATAAGGAACTTCAGGATTGCTTATTGATTTAATTAAAATTTTCATATTGATACTCCTTTAATTTTTTATTATTCTTTATAATTACAAACTAAACAAAGTTTCCAAATAGCTTTTGCCGTTTCTTTTACTATTAAGCCATTCTATATTTTCATCTATCGCTTCATCACGAAACATAAATCTTTTCCCATTTGATGCAACATAAAATATCATATCGTCATATGGTTCTTCTATAACAATAATTTTAGCAAGCTTTTCTATTGGTAAACTCTTTATGTATTCTCTATTTGTCATTTTGTCCTCCAATTATTTATATATTTTTAGTTCTTTTATTCCATTTTCTTATGAGTACAGATTCCTCAGTATCGCCGTAATCATATAAAAAGATAAGTCCACAGTCAGGACAATAAATATGGGGATTACATAAAATATCATTTCGAGTTTTCAAAGTTCTAATATATACATAGCTTTCACCACAGAATGGACAAGACTTTAAATTATCATTCATTATTTTATTCCCCTTTATAAAGCATAGGTTTACCATCTGCATCAACAAGCAATGCAAAGTTGCCATAGTTATAACCACTATTTGATACAACATACATAACTTTAGTCTTATTATGATAAACAATGTTCCAATTTCTTGCTCGCTCAACGGTTATAAACATAGAGCTTTCATAGTAACAACTTTCCTCTTGAAGAATATCATCATCACATCCGACCAAAGTTATTAATAATCCTAAACTAATAACTAATGCTATTACTTTCTTTCTCATTTATTGTTCTCCTTTAACAAAGTGCCAAACACTTAATTTCCCTTACTTTTTCTTGTAGTTTAGGCAAAGCTGAAAGTTCATCTATTAAATCATCTGCTAAATCACGAATATTGTCTAATGCAGATTCTAACTCGTACATATCGTCATCTTGCTCAAGTTCCAATTCATTCTGCAATTCACGCAATTCACTTTTTGAATCTTCAATAATAGATTTTATTTCATCTGAAATATCTTTACCAAGTCTATCTTCAATAAGATTTATTAAATCATCTTCATCTCTGACAAATTCTTGTGTTCCGTCTTTAAGTCTTGCTAACAATCTTACCACTTACTTTCATTTGTTTTATATACTACGCTACATACAATATTTAAAACATTCATCTCATGTTAAGTTGCAATGATTTTAGTAGAGATTCTATCTACTTATTGAACCTTAATAATCCAATCCCCTGACACGGGTTCTGTGTTTTTATATCTGTTATTCCAAGTGTTCACAGACTCATCTAATGTATCATATATCGTGCAACCACATGGTTCACCACTATGATTAGCAATAGGACAGTTTGGATTGTCCTCTATATTGTGTTCTAACATAAATCCAATTCCACTATAAGGATTATCTATATAGTCTTCTGAATGAATATTGCCTTCATCATCACAAACAATAATTTTAGGAAAACCACCACAAAAAGGACAAGGTTTCAATTTTAAGTCAAGCATTATTTTTACTTCTTTCTACTTTCCGTTCTTCAAGTCTTTTCTTATACTCTGTTTCTTTTTTTATTAGTTCACAATATTCAATATCACCAATAACCTCTTTAAAACAATTTTCGCAGAAATCCAAATTAATTTCCCCGTAGAAACTTATTAGCATTTTTACTTTTCTGCGATTTTCTACCTTTAATTCTATGCCACACTTATTGCAATAAAATTTAATCATCTGTTCTTACGCCTTCAAAATAAAACTTAATGGGTTCTTGTGTTTCTTTGATTAACCCGTATTTCTTTGCCAAACGAAAAATAAAAACCTTTTCTAACCTTGATAGTATTTTACCCAACTGTTCTCTAAAATCTTCAACCGACATTGTAGATTTATAAAAATTACACATTCTGCAAGCAGGATTATAATTTTCAATATCGTTTGCACCGTCATACCAATACACGCTCTGTATATGGTCAACTTGCATGTCCTTTAACGCAAGTTCACAACCACAATAAGCACAATGACCGTTGTATTTTTCGTAAACTTTTAGTCTTGTAGATTTTGATATATGCTTTCTTGTTGCCAATCTATATTACACCTCTCCAAATCCATTTTAGCCCCACAATAAGGACAATAGTTATACAAATCATTATTGGGTTTACTACCGTCAACTTCGATAATATGCTTAACTGTTTCTGCATTTCGCTTTGAATTAAAGTATATCGTGTATACACTACCGTCTACGAACGGTATATCTAACGCATAATCACCGCATATCTCACGAATTTTTAATTTATTATCCATTAATCAAGCCATCCTTTGCCAGAATTGTATCTTCGTGCAATTGCTGGCAAGGCATTGTAGCAATCGGAGAAAATCTCTAATCTTACAAAATTCACCTTGTGCTCTTATGAATAATATTTCTCTCATCATATATCCTCCTTGAATCCGTGCTCTTTGAGCCAAGCCTTAGCTTTCACTTTAACTTCTGGCGGTACATCTACTATATTGCATATAGCCTTGTAAACCATTGCCCAAAAGATTCTTTCGCTATGTGGTTCAGGAACGCAATATTTTTTCATATACGCCTCGTTCTTCTTTCGGTCAAGGCTGAATAACGCTTCGTTGCGTTCCTTTACAAATTCCTCTGGATTAAATCTTGCGTTCATTCTTCTACCTCCTGATTGAGCCACGCTTTTACACCCTCTCGGCATTTAAGTCCTTTGCAATTATCATCATTAGCGTATACGCAATAATTACAAGTACCTTCAAAGTCGATAAACATCACCATTTCCGCAACCGTCATATTCTTGATTTTTTCGTAGTTTGTCATTCTGATTCCTCCTTATTTATAAAATTAATATTTACTGCACCCATATTATTTATAGTTGCCATCATGTCTATAATTTTTAGTGAATCTGCTTGAACAATATGGTTATTTATTATTTCTATTTGTGCCTTAGTTATTGGAAAAGTAACCTTGCACAAATCAACGATGTTGCTTATACATTTTTCTACATTATCAGCCTGAATATCCATTCCATAAACCGACTGCAATGCTGTTGTATAATCTTTCTTTGTCCTACAATGTGAAAATTTTCTTTTTAAGATTTCAAGTATAAATACTCCTTCGCCACAACAGGGTTCAAGGAAACTACTTTCGATATTTTCCCATACATCAGGCGGTATTAAATCACACATCGCCTTAACTTCTCGTTCATTTGTGAATACTTCTCCATATTTTGATACTCTTTCTCTTGATTTAATTTGTTGCATTTTTAGCCTCCCAAAAAGCACGATTCGCTTTAATAAAATAATTATTAATTTGTTTTCTGTTTTTTAACATTGTTTTCTGAAAGATAGGTAAATGTTTATTACACATCTTATAACCTTTTACAATTTCTTGTTTACCACAAATTACACACCTTTCCGTACCATCAAACAACACTCTTGGCATAATTCCTTTTTTCATTCTATATTCAGATGCACGTTGTCTCATTTTTGCAAGACACCGCTTACAGGATTTTTTTGTTGTATCAAATTCAAGTGGTTTTCCACACCTTGTACACAATTTATTTTCCTTGTATTTTTCTCGGAGTTGTTGCCTATACTCTTTTTCTTTTGCTCTAACATCAGCATTATTTTTATACCTATCCTTTATTCTTGCGTTGTTTTTTTCTCCACATTCAAAACAAAGTGCACGTCCATTTAATGTATAAGCATCTTGTTGATGACAAGCGGTACACAAATGTAATCGTTTATATAACTCGTAAGTTTCTTTTTTGTATTGACGAATAGCTTCTTTATCCATTCTACTTTACACTCCTTGAAAATATTTACACTATATATATCTGTTTTTTGATACCTAAATTATTACCTTAAAACAAATTTTATTAATCATCTATTTTAAAATCAGGTGTAATATATGTAATATACTTGATAATATTACTCATACCATCAAGTACACCTTTAGCATAACTTTCAGATTTAACACACTTAGGCTTTTCAGGTATCATATTTGCCGACATTTTACTTTGAAGCTGTGTGAGATATTTAATTAAATTTGCCTTATTAAGATATTCATTGCTTTCAATTTTATTAATCATATTATTTCTCCTTTATTTAAATAAATCTGATAATACTCTTGGCGTATATTTTCTATTATCCATATTTTTTATCATATCTTGAATTTCAGACAAAGATTGAGTATTTATATTACACTTAACAAGATGTTTTATTATAGATAATTCGTCTTTAATCACCCTTCTTCGTTTTAATCTATATTGAAGCATTTTATACATAAGCCAACCTTGATAAGCATTAAGATTATTCAGTTCTATATAATGATAAATATCACTTATTTCTTTATCTACTTCACTCTGTAAATCAAGCAACTCTTGTTTACGCTTTCTTAAGTCTTTAAGGGTATCTGAAAACAAATTAACATCTTTCTTGATTTTATCTAACTCATTTTCTCTTATAGGTGTAGAAATCTCCTGCTTAATCTTATCTATATTTAAATTCTTACAAGTTAAATTATTATTATCGGATATATACTTATCTTTATTAGCCTTGCCAGATACAATATAATCAACAGTATCTTTTAATTCATCATTGTTCATCTCAACTTCTATTATGTAAAAATTATCTCTTAGGTTTTTGCTTAAAGAATTTCTTAAAACATTTTCAATCCTGTTATATTCAATCCATTTACAACCCCATCTTTTATTACCAATGCTAACAAATTTGCCATTAAATTTATCTTTGGAAATATAGTAGCCTTTTCCATTTGTAAGCATATATCCAATCATTTTAAAACACTCCTTTTATTTATTTATTATTATTTTATACTATATAGTGTTGTTAAAAAACAACTTGATTATATAGTATAAAATAAAGAAATTTATTACTTCTTTTATTAAAGAAATAAGTAATAAGAATATTATAAAAAACTATTAAATATAACACCTATTGCTTTTTATTTTTTCACCATTCAATCTGACTTTTTCGCCATATCTGCGAGTTTGACCTCTAAATAATATTTCTCTCATTTCGTACATCCTCCAATTCAATTTGTACTCGTGCAAGTTCACAAGCTAACTTGTATGCTTTAGCGTGTTTGTTTTCGCCGTGGGTTTCATTGACAGCTTCCAAAAAATCGTCAATCGTACCAGTAAAGCACCTACAGTTCACCCCAATATTATTGTCTTTAGTTTTAAAAAATGTTGTAGTATTATTACGGCTACCTATAGGAGCGATACATAAAATATCATTAGCTTTACTTATTTTTGCACTGCCACAAACCTTTGCGTTACCACAAACCCATGCGTTACCACAAACCCATGCGTTGCCACAAACCCATGCGTTGCCATAAACCCTTACACGGTCATAAACCATTGCGTTACCACAAACCCTTGCGTTGTCACAAACCCAAGCACTGCCATAAACTTTTGCGTTGTCATAAATCCTTACACTGTCATAAACTTTTGCGTTGTCACAAACCCAAGCACTGCCATAAACTTTTGCGTTGTCATAAATCCAGCAAATTCCCTCTTGAGAAAGATTAGCTTCTTTTTCGATATATCCTCCAATATCTCCAGCTTTTACATTTCCAAAATCTTTTAAAGCTCTTATCTTATAAAGTGTATGGCTATCCATTTCAATTTTATCCTCGTAAAGCATTTCGTATTTATTCATTTTTAATCCTCCAAAAATGTATTTCATTCATTGATTTTGTCCTCCCACTTTATTCCTATATAATCCAAGACTTTACCCCAGCCAAATGGATTGCCGTTGTTGTCTTTACAACAACGGTACATCCAGTATTCCCACTCTTGTGGATTAGATTGTCTTAAGAGGTCAAACCTGTGGGGTCTTTTTTCCAGTTGTATACCAAATCCACACATACTACAACCTGTACGCTGTGCTTTAGTGGTATATAATGTTCCGTCTTTTGCATGCTCTATAGTGCCATATATAGCTGGTACTGGAACATTTAAATCAAGTGCAAGTTGTAAAAGGTCTTGTCTATTAAATATTGCGAATGGTGCAGAACGAATTGTTGTTTTACCAAAATAATTACACCCATTAAGCATTAATGACTTTTGCCTACGACCGCCCTCGCACGCCATAAGACCTAAGAAAGGAACGCTGTTGTGTGCTTTTGCCCAATCATCCGCAGGCTTTTCTTTCAAGTAATAACAACACTTTGATGATACTTTGAAATCTGGTACTTGATAATTTACATCTTCTCTCTCATTCTCATAACCACCAAATAATTCAAGCCACTTTTGTGCTAATTTCATTCTTGTGTTTTTACGATACCCACCATAAGCACCCGTTTCCCCAGTAATTATAGCGTGCCTTACAGTTTTATTTTTTTCCGTTGGATTTTGTAAAAGCTCAATTTTAGTAGCTATTTCTTTAGAGAGCACAGGAAACCCATATTCATTTATCACCTGCATTTTGCTTTTATATGGTTTTATTATTGTTAAACCAAGCTGTTTATGTATTTTTTGTATTGATTTATCCTCAAGTATTGATACAGACACGCCAGGTATCTTATATCCAAGCGATTGTATAAACATATAAAGTGTAATACTGTCAAGACCACCAACAGAAACATGAGTATTTAAATCTCGAATATTGCACTCTCGTATAAACTCATATATTCTTGTTTCAGCATATCGCACTTTAAACTCATATGGTTGTTTTTGCTTGACAATAAATGAGGCTATTTTTTCGTCGTTCCTCGCAGTTCGTTCTTCATAAGACATATTCATTTTTAATCCTCCAATTTTTTATTGTAAATTCCAATAAATTTACAAGTTCTTCTACTTCAAAATTATTAAGTTTCTTAATTCTAACAATCAATCTAAATAAATCTTCGCTAATTTTTCTGATTTTGTAGTATTCCTCAAAATTATTCATATTTACTAAGCCTCATCTATTTACCAAAACGGAAGATTTTAAAATACAAAACGGACGAACCCCAAAGCAATAGTCACAACCATCCCAATTCAGAATGCCACGGGAATTGACATAGCAAACGATACGAGCGTGATTTTCATCGTCATAAGTAACTCTGGTAGCAGTCCACCACAAATCTCCATATGTCTTCAGGAACTCTCTGTAACGGCGATAGTTCTCGGTAGTGATAATAGAAACATTATCACAGCAAGTTTTACCCTTTCCAGTGCCATCATCTGCGACCAACTTAACGGTATGCTTTACAACATTTTCAGCACCAACAGCAGCAACCAATTCATTGTAAAACTCCCCATTGCAATACTTACGAACATCACTGGTAAGATAATCTCCAGATTCGCCAAACTTCATTCTTTTGGCGAAACCCTTGGTAATAACTGCGGTAGTGTTTTTTGAATGGTCAAGAACGATATATTCACGATTACCAATTTTCACAACTGAACCAAGTTGTGCTTCGCCAAGAGGAAAACGCTTATCCTCTGTTAAAGTTATTGTACAACTGCCATCATCACTTTTATCACAAGTGACCTTTACATTTGGGATATTATTAATAACATTAATTTTCACATTAAAACCTCTTTATAATTTAGTAATTATTTAAGCTTGCTTGCAATGTCTATACTCAAATATCTATAATCTTTTGCTTGTTTCATTTCTTTTCGAATTTCTTTTAAAATACGAGAAGCATTTTTATTTCTAATTCTTTTAGAACTACCATATCTAACAAGATGTTTAACACGATTCTGAGGATATAATTCAACAAACAAACTCATAATATTATCTTTCATTTTATCTATGTTTTTCATTTTATCTATGTTTTTCATATGTTTACTCCGTCAAAAACTCTCTTAAACTATTATAAATATCATTTTCACTTTCAATCCACAGTTCTTTCCAAGTTATAGCATAGAGCGAACCGATAAGACTTCGGGCATTAACCCTGCATTGCGTACAACCATCATTGCCTACTAATTCAATCTTTCCTTTAAGATTTGTTATTACATTTAAAAACTTAAAAACATCACTTTCAGTATCTAATCTAATTTTAAATCTTGACATATTACCCTTCCTTTTGCTTTTCATCTTTCAGCCTCAATATGTATTGCCCATAAGAGAGATGTGATTTCCCATTCTTGTATCTTTCTTCATTTGTATTTTTTAATTCTTCTAAAATTTCATCTATTGACTTAACATTTTCTTTATATTTAACTACTGTTCCCTTATTCTTTTGCCTATTTCTGAATTGAGCTTGTTGTTCAAGATATGCAGCTCTTTTACAATCATATGAACAATATTTTTGCATATGTGTATCTGCTACAAAAGACAAATCACACCATTTACATCTCTTTTCATATTTATTTTGTTGCATTACAAACACTCCCTTCCTTACATACTTTAATAACATCTCTATGCTTTGCATAATAATATACATTTTTCATACCGTCTAAAGTAAATATATCTACTACTGTGACTATGCCTTTACTTTTCTTGCTCTGCACCACAACTGTATCATTTACTTTAACATCAATAGAGTCTTTAACTTTCCAAATATAAAGTTTATCGCAACTTTTAAACTTTCCATATATGTATTTATGCTGTGAATACAAACTATCTTCAAAGATAAAGGGTATGGTTTTATATCCTAATTCTTTCGCAACTAAATACCTAATATAACCATCGACCAATAAACTGCCTTTGCCATTTTCTCTAATAACAATAGGTTTATCTATATGACCATTCTTCTGACAGTAATTTCTTATTTTCTCTATTTTATTCTCTTTTGGTTTAGAATCTGTAAAAGCTTTTGGTATTTTGATTGTGTCTATATTTATAAAGTCCATTTTAAAATCTCCTTTTCTACAATTAAACTGTTTTTATCTAAAAAGAAAGCGTTGGTTATCAGCAACATTTGATAAGAAATTTGAAAAAGTATATGTTTGTGAAACGCCACGCTTTTTAGATTTCAATTTTCTAACTTTTACTTTTGTTTTCTGAAGTTTATCAACATTAAGTTGATTAAATAATTCTTCATAATCTGGTTCAGTATCCTCTTTTTCAAATACACTACCAATAATTTCAATATTAGAATACATATCGCAATTCATTAAGAATTTTTGCACATCACCCTCTTTAACATTTGGCAATTTAATTGAATTACCTTCTTTTGTAAAAAGTGTTACATTATATAGCATTTAAATTCCTCCTAATTTAAACATTATTAAAGTTTATCCACATTTTTTTAAGTCTTTTTTTTCTTTGGCATACATATGATTGCGTACAACCAATTTTATGTGCTATATTGTTCTGATTTTTATTCGCTAATAATCCATCAATGATAGTTTTATCCTTTGATGCAAGAGTTTTAAGATATTCTTCAAATGTGATTTTATTGATAATATCATCTTCAAAAGATATTCTATTCATTACAGCTTGAGAGAAAAATTTATCCTGAATTTCAGCTAAAGATAGACTTTCATTGTTATTTGTTAAAGGTTCGTCTAAAGGAAGTGTCTTATATTTCTTTCCACGTTTTTGAGTATTACGTTTCCTATTATCCATTATTATTGCTGTTTTCATTTTCATACACGCAAAGGGTATAAAAGCCCCTTTATCTTCATCATATTGCATAGCTGATTCGCAAAGAGCAATAGCTAATAAATCATAATGTTCAGATAAAGTTATAGTTTTATAATCATTAATAAATTTATTTATTAAATAATGATATTTTTCTACCATTTTTTTCTGATATTCATTTAAAGATGGCATTTACACTACTCCTTTATACAACCGCACACACTTTGTATATAACATTTTGTATTTCAAAACTTATTTCAAACTCATTATCAGCAAATTGTTTGAATCCATATTCTTTTATTTCGGACAAAGGTATAGAAACAATCCTTGTTTTATGACGATTTCCATTAGAAATAATTAAATTGTCTTGTTTATATTCACTTATTAAATTCTTACCAAGAGTTCTGGTTAAAAGCATAAAAGGATTTTCTAAGTAAATTTCAATAATAGCCTTCTTTAAAATTGTGTTTTTAAATACTTTTTCAAAAGCTGGAATAGTCTTTTTGCAATTTGATTCTTGATTATTACCTTTAAAAAGTGTCATCATACATCACCTCCATTCAAAATTCTTATAATATCCTCTCTGCCTAATCTTTTTATTGGTTTAATTTTGTTTGTTACACATTTACTGGTACTTGTTTTGATAATTTTATCTCCAACTTCACAAATATATATAGCTATATCTTTATCTAAAGCACCAAAGTAATAGTTGAAAATTTCAAATAAATTGGTACAATAATGATAACCCCTTTCGCAAGGCATAATTTCATCTATTTCTTCCGACCATTCATTTTCCTTAAATAAATAATCTCTGCAAACCAAACCTCGTTCTGTTATATTAAATGCTTTATATATCGCAGGTTTTGATTTGAGTTGCGTATTGCTAAAACAATCAAATCCTATGAGCTCTAAATTTTTTGAAACTTTTATAGTAGATAATTTTGTACAATTCTTGAAAGCCCTTCCGTATAAATCAATAACACTATCAGGAATTTTTACACTATATACTTCACTACCAGCAAAACCCCAAGCATTTATAACTGTAACTGGCTTTTCATCTATTTCGTTCGGAATAATAATGCTATTTGAGTTACACCAATTTTCGATTATTACATTACCCTTAACAACCTCATATTCAAAACCATTAAAAATTTTCATTTTTAAAATCTCCTTTTTATTTAAATATTCTTATTGCTTATTTACTTATATGATGATATAATGTAAAATGGTATATTTTATACTTATTTATAAAATTTTATAAAACATTATAAACAATCTACAATTACATCAATTATCCAACTTATATGATTTCTATTTATATTTCATCTACCCAAGATAAATCATCTTCGTCACCTTGAACTACACTAACACTTACCAATTTTGTATTTTTCTTTTCTCCGATTACACCAGCCTTTCTTAATCTCTCAAATAACCACTTTTGTCCTTTACCAGTAACTCTTGTTGCAAAACCACCTTTACCCCAGTGATTCAAAACAGGAATATACTCAAAATACTTTTTATACATTTGATATGGCTCATTAGTTCTCATTAAAATCTTCTGCTGTCTTAACCAAAGAAGAATTGCATTTCTTCCAATCGTTTTACCAGTTTCCTTACTTACCATTTTCGCAAATTGGCTCATTGAAATAGTTCCTTTGCTTGCTGTGATACCTTCTGCAAAGTCAACTTTTGGTTGATTTTCTTGAATGATATTTTCCTTTTTGGTATTCTCGGCTTCAAGTGCTTTATTTTCAGTTTTAAGAACACCGACCTGATTACTTAAATTATTCATTGCCATAAAAGTTGCTCTAAGTAACATTCTTGTTGGTTCATCAGCTTGTGGCAAGTAAGCATCAATAATTTTATCCGTGCTTTCATCACAAACCTTAATCTCTGTACTTGTTGAACCTTGATTCCTAAAGTATGTATTTACAAGCTGTCGTTGTACATCCCACGCAAGGTCATCTGTAAAAGATTTAACAAGCATTAGGTATCCACTCTCGGTGAGGAGGGTTAAGCCTCTGTTTGGAATTTCAAATCCTAATGTCCGTTTTTCGGACATTTGAGCATTGAAGTAATCAACACCTTCAATAAAGCGTGCCTTATTGTCGTTAAATCTTTTTCGGGCTGTTCCATCAGGTCTGCCGTGGCACTGGTCGATTTCTTTAAGAGTGACCACTCTCTTGCCTCGATATTCCTTAACTACAACGGCTGTGTCGTTAATCATCATTGTCTTATTTTCATTCATATTATTTAACTCCTTTAAATTGTCAATAAATCTTGTTATTTGTCTTAATATGTGTTAATATAAAATCAAAGAATACTATATTACAGAAAGGAAAACCTTTATGAATGATTTATCACCACTTGAAATAAAAATACTTGAACTACTTTCAAACCACCCTAATGGTCTGGAAGAAGATATTATTTATTCCAAAATTAAAATCAAATCCAAAAACGCCTTAGAAAGTATACTTGATAATCTTGATACACAAGGTTTGATTGCTAAAGTAAATGATTTTAAAAATAATAAAACTGTTTGGACTGGAAAATGGGCAATTCTTGAACAAGGTAATTCTTTTCTGTTATGCTATAAGTCAGTTTGTAAACAAACAAATTTCAATAAATGGAAAGAATGTCTATATAGTTTCATTATTGGTGTTTTAGTTGGGTTCATCTGTAAATGTTTCTTTTAATAAATCAATTTGTTATCTTACAAATAACTTTTCCAAAAAGGTAAGAACATTCATAAATAAAATACCCAAAATGTAACTTATAAGACAAATTCTTCTATCTTCTTTTGTCTTATATTTGTACCCAAGATTATATACCAACAAACCGCCTAAAACATAAATCAACAAACAGCCTATAATTTTCATTATCCAATCCATTATTTTCATTCCTTCTAAATTAAATTTATTGTAGATAATATCATTCTAACCTTTTATTATAGAAAAAACATTCCGCCAAATTGTACTTTTGCGTGATTAGAAATGTATTTTTTTACAAAATCTAATATTTCATTTGCTTGCTCAACTGTACAATCTTTTACTTCAAAAATCTTAACAATTTCTTCTGCAATTTTCTCGCCTGATTCATCAATTTGCATTTTATCACTCCAATCTATTAACCAACCACTGTACTATACTTTGCTACATAATCTATATCCTTACTTCTATTAGCTAAAGGCTTAAGTCCTTTTTCTTTTAAAAAATCATACAAGAATTGCTTACCTTTATAAGTCCATTTAAGTGAACGGCGTTCTGCACCACTATATCTATCAAAGCAAGAAACTGTTTGTGCGTAATCTTTATCAGCATATTGCTTATGTAATACCCAACGACCATTAACCTTAAACTGTATCTTAAATTCATTTAACAAACTATTAAGCTGTCTACTTGTCATTCCGTAGTCTTTAGCAATTTCTGTTGCTGTTATCAATCTACCATCATCAATAAGATGTTCAGCAAATTCAGCTTTAGGACTTATTTCATTCAAAAGATTTTGCTTCTTAGCATTTTCTTCTGTAAGCAACTTGTTTTTCTCTCGTTCTTCTTTAAGAGCTGTAAAAGCCTTGATTGCTAAATCAGGATTATTCAAAAGCTCGTCTGTCGCATACATTCCTGTTTTGCGAATTGAGGGGAGAACCTCATCAAATACCCACTTTTCAAATTTCTCTGCTGTCGGAAGTTTACTGTGAGTAATAAGGCGGTAAACATCACCTTCGGTGATAAACTTTACTGGTTGAACTCCTCCATTTGTAGGGGTCATTAAAACAGTGACACCCTTACAATGTGCAACAATAGCATTAGCTGGTTTTGCATACCCTAAAGCCTTGCCCACATCGTTCCCACAAAAAAGTACTTTTCCATTTTCTTCTACTGTTTGAATATTGCCAAACTCGGTGTTTTCAAAAACCTTCAAATTACTACTCATTTCTGAACTCCTTTCATTTCTCGGCGGATAATTCAAAGCACTTAATCCCGTATTTTCATAAAGTTCTGGAATTACATTTTGAATTATCCAATCTCTTGCGTTCTTACCTCTTTGTGACTTAACATTATAAATAAGACTATAAACACCGTTCTTATTTATAACTGTCATTTTTTGAGAACCACCAGTAGTATCAACTAAACAATACATTCTGTCTTTTTTGTCAACATGGGTTATTGTAGTATTTCTTGTATTTACATATCCTAAGAACTCTCCTAAATCCTTACTTATAAGAAAGAACTCATTATCAATACACACAACTCTCAATTTGCCGAAATCTTTATTTGTAAATGTTTTAACAACTTCGTACATTTCATCATACCTTTCTATTGTACTTTTCCTAATACTGTGATAAAAAGTATCAATCAATTATTTAACAAAAAAAGCTAATAACAAATACACCGAAACTAATGCCAGTACAGAAGATATTAATAACACAAGAAATAAGGAATGGTCGCAATCTTCGATTATTTGGACAAAAGTTGGTATTATCGCAGGTATTATTTCTGCCATAACAGGTATTTTGGCATTTTGTAAGTAAATTAAGTATTGATAAAAATGTAATTGTAATATTAGAAATCAATGAAAATAACACGATGTAATTCATCTAAGTTTACCCCTTTCAAACCATAAAACTAATTGACTACTATTTTACCTTGTGATACTATATAAGTAATATATTGTAGAAAGAGGTAAAATATAATGTTAATTACAATCTCAGACATTCCTATATTCCCCGATGATGGAATATGGCGTGGGCGTATTAAAATCCAATCACCTTCTAATTGTCCAATGTGTAACAGTGTTACACAAATCGAACCTTTAAATAATTGGCTTATTCAAAAAGACGATGAAAATGCCGAATTATTTTCATTTTACTTTTGTAGTAAGTGTGAAAAATTTTTTATTGGTCATTACGAAGTGTTATATTATCAAACTACAAATTTAATTTCCTTTTCACCTAAAAAATCTTACAATACAAAAGATTTTCCAAAACTTATTAAAGAACTATCGCCAGATTTTTGTGAAATTTATAATCAAGCGTATATAGCTCAACAACAAGGTTTAACTAAAATATCAGGTATAGGTTACAGAAAAGCTCTTGAATTTTTGGTAAAAGACTATGTGATTTTTTTAAACCCTAATGAATCAGTTAATATAAAATCCCTTAATCTCTCATCATGCATAAGTAAATATATTGAAAGTTCTCAGATAAAAAGTTTAGCCACCGCTGCCACATGGATTGGTAATGACGAAACTCACTATATTAAAAAGAATTTAGACTACAACATAGAAGATATGCTTGTATTTATTGATGTTATGGTTTCATTTATAAATACAGAACTTGTTATCTCAGATGCACGAAAGTTGACTAAACCTAAAAATAACAATAAAAGCCAAAATTCAACCAATTCTAAAAATTAATCTTTTCTGTTTGTATAAAAACTACCAAGAATACTTTTTAATGTTTCAAGTGGAAACTCATCCACAATATTACTACCGTTATCTTGTGTTTTACCTACTAATTTTTCTGATAATAATTTGCCACTAAGTGACAAATATTGCATTTTGCGAGTCAAAAGGCGTTCATCGGTATTTCTACCAGCACTAATATCAACAAGAAACACATTCCTAATAATAGGAACAAATTCTAAATTTGTATTAGGCTCTTTATCTGTTGTATCTTCTTCCCACAATAAAACACCTGATAAAGACCTATATTGCGTTTTAAAATTTGTTTTTAGAAAGTTATCTTTACTATAAAATGGTGTTGTAATTTTTATAACAAGAATAACTTGTGTACTTTGAATTTTATTAATATTCATATCATCTTCATACAAATTATTGTTTTTTCTATAATCATTCATAAATACATTCCTTTCTTTAAAATTACCCAATAATTATTTAACTACCTAATTAAAGAAAATAAAGCCTTGACTTATGTAAACTATTAAATTATAATATAAATAGCAAGTTATCATTATATAATTTGTAAATTATACATAAGGTGGTAGTTAATTATGAAATTAAATCCTGATTGCGTTCGTGACATTCTTTTATCTGTTGAATCAATATGTACCTGTAATCGTATTATGAATTACAACAGTGACTCTGAAGACAATCCTAAATTATTACGCAAATACCCTTGTGATGAAATTGTTTATCATATTCAACAATGTGATAAACATGGATTTTTAGTTGATGTAAATATTCGTATTGAAGACGAGGTTTACTATATCAACATAAAGGATTTATCTCCACGAGGTCATGCTTTTATTGCTAACATAAGGGAAGATGATATTTGGAATGAAACAAAATCAATAGCCGAAAAGGTAGGTAGCCTGTCTTTACCTATATTAGCTCAGATTGCTGAAAATGTTATAGCAGAACGAATTGAATCACAAACCAATCTTAATTATCAGTAATTATCAGTAAAAATCTTATTCATTTTCATTTTTATTTTCTTTACTATTCTTTTCTTCAATGTACTTTGCATAAGCAGAATGACCTGCTTCTCCTCGCATTTTTACATAGTCGTGAAATTCTTTCTCTAAATCTGCCATTATTAAAATCCATTCTATTGCTTTATAGGCATGGTCTGCTCCCTCAACTTTATAAGGAAGTTGCGTTGCGTGCTGATATGAATATGCCAAACCAAACACAATTTCTTTTAAATCTTTATAACTACCGTATTTATTCATATTACTGTCCCCTTCTTTAAATTAAATCATTGTTAAACTGTTCCTACATTAGCATTTTTAACCTTAATGCCTGCTGAATAACCTTTGATGAGCATAAGAGCAAGCTTCTGTTCATCACTTGTCATTGTCTTTAATGTTTCGAGTAACTCAATAGCACTTTCAAAATTATTCATCTTGTCTTTCATGTTTTTCACCTCGATTTCTAAACTATGTTCATATTATAATGCACTCTGTTCAGTTTGTCAAGTGCTTTTTTAAAAAAACTTGACTGAGTACAGAAAATATGTTATAATAACATTAATTAAAGGAGGTGACAATATGATTTTAGGTGAAAGAATAAAGTTGCTAAGAAAAACACTTAATTTAAGCCAATCTGAATTTGGTAAAAAATTAGGAATAACTGAATCAGCAGTGTGTTCATACGAAAACAATCGCCGAATCCCCAGCGAACAAGTTATTATGGCAATTTGTAGAGAATTTAATGTAAATAGACCTTGGTTAATGGACGATGAAAAAAACGATATGTTTTTACCTGAACCAATTGGAATACTTGATGAACTAATTGTACAATATAACCTTAATGATACCGAAATGGAAATTTTAAAAAATTATTTAGCATTATCTATAACAGAGCGAGAAGAATTTATAAAAACACTAAAAAAAATATTTTAAATTATTAAAGCTCTCTACCAATAATACAGTAGAGAGCTTTAATTTTATTTTTTAGACAATACCCAATCAGCATAAATTCTATGTATATAACAATATATTCTACATAGTACCTCCTCATCATCTATCTTATCAAGTAATATCATTATCCACTCTTTATATTTCATTTTCACCCCTCCTTTCTTTTAATTATAGAACATTTGTTCGTACTTTACAAGCTAATTTATTTCACAAAAAATAGAAATATTTTTATTAAACCCTTGACTTTAGTAAATTATCAAATTATAATATAAATAACAAGTTATTGTTGAATAATTTGTAAATTATACATAAGGTGGTATCAGGTATGGAAAATATGAAGAAAACGAAAAAATTTTTATTAGATGAAAAAAGTACAAACGAAGAAACCTTAGACAAAGAATTTTTAGAAGAAGAAAGCTTAGACGAAGAAGAATCAGAAGAAGAAACTTTAGAAGAAAGAACAAATACAGTTAAGACATGGATTGTACTTATTATACTTTCTATTGTAGGCATTTGTTTTATGATTAATTTTTTTAATACTTGCTGTACAGGTGAAAAAACTTATCATGAAAAAGAATGTGATTGGTGCGGTAGATTTGAAGAATGTAAAATGTACACAGTAAGTTATGTAAATGGGTATAATAATAATGGTACTTTTAAAGTCGATTACGATTTTATGTGGTTTAGCGATGATTGCATTTATAAAGCTAAAAACAGTGGCAAATGGCTCAAAATAGATTAAATATACATACATATAACTATTCTCACCTTTCAGAACGGCTTACAAGCCGTTCTTTTTGATTATAAGCACATTTTAATCACCCTTTTTTCGTTTTGCATTGGAATTTGTTTCTAATAATTTATAACATTTTAGTAGCTTTAAATGTAGAAAACAGCATAATTACATTTTGTTTTGACATAATTTCAAATAAACTCCAAATTAACAATAAATTCCCATTTATAATATTTGATAAATCTTCAGATAATATAAATATGAATATTGCATTTTGTGATGATGAAAAAGCTACTCTTGAAAATTTAATAAAATTAACAAAAGATATTATTGCTAAGTATGATAATTACAATTTTGAATTCAATTTTTTTGCTTATACCAGCCCTTTAGAACTTTTAGAAGCACATTCAAATAGTCCTTTTGATGTTGTTTTTCTTGACATTGATATGCCAGAAATTAATGGATTGAATGTTGGTGACAAGTTATATACTAAAAATGAAAGCATTATTATTTTTTATGTGACAAGCTATACAGAATTTATTGGTGAATCTATTAAGCATAGAGTATATCGTTTTATAAAAAAAGGAGATGAAAAAGCATTAACCGAAGGTATACAAGCTATGCTTGAAGATTTTGCTACACTTCATCAAAGATATGTCTATAAATACAAAGGACAATATTACAGTATAGTTTTAAATCGAATTTTTTATTGTGAAAGTAAAGGTCATAATATTAGAATTGTTACTGACAACGATATTTTTACTCAAAGAATTTTAATTAAAAATTTGATAAAAGAACTACCTCCTGTATTTTGTCGTTGTCACTCTGGATATATTGTTAATCTTAGAAAAATAAGAGATATAGAAAGAAACAAAATAACACTTATCAATGGTGTTGAAATTCCTATGAGTGCCAAATATTCAACTGAAGTGATTATTAAATTTACAACTTATTTTTAATACGCTTAAACGAAAACCGTTCTTAAAGTAATAACTCTGAGAGCGGTTAATTTTTATTGAATTAAACATTAAAAATAAATCATTGTTTAACTCCAAGATAGTCCATAAGGGCATTTTGGAAAATTTTAGAACAATTTACATCATCTTTATCAGCCATATCTGTAAGCCAAGCTGGAAGTGAAAGTGTTTTTTAACAAAACGATTATTTAGTTTATCGCGAAATGAGGGCATAAACACTTCTATGACTGTTGGAACTTGATTTTTTCTAATACAATATCCTGAATTGCAGTTGGAGTAGTGATTTCTTCACCACCTTCTTAGCTCAAATCCAAACTCATCAATTTTTTCGCATATATATAAGTAAATGAATATGTTCTCTCCACAAATTTATCCACGCTTTTAATACCTCATTTTCGTGGATAGACTATATTCCTTAAATATATAAAATAAGATTATATAAATATTATAACGGTCTGAAATGAAAAAATTGAGGTTAGAGGGTGAAAATTGAGGGTGGAATGAGAAGATTTTAAACGAATAAATAGAGCTGATTTGAATTGAAATTTAAGTATTTAATTTAGATTGAATATCTGGTATTGTTTTAAGTTGTCTTACTAAGAAGATTAACTATCTCTAAAAAGAATAAACTCCAAATAAAGATGAACTCTTTCTTGAGGATTGATATTATCTTTGGTTAGGTTCTTTTATTTAGTTAGATTAAATTCTTAATTAGGTCTACTATTTTTAAGAAATTATTTATGCTTATTTAGGTTTCTGATTAGATAACATTTAAAATCATTTCTTTTCTAAAAAAACCTATGCTACGCTATATATTTTTTGATTGTAACACTTAGGTAGTATAACTATACTATTTAAGTTTAAAGCGTTTAAAAGGCTATTTTCTGTTACTCTACATTGAAAGAATTAGGTATGGTGTTTTAGGATTTTATTATGTTGAGCTTATTAAGTTTATCTTATTTACACTCCTTTAGATTTTTTATTTAGATAATGTTTTTAGATAATGTTTAAGTGTGTTTTATCAAAAATTATATTTTTATCAAATTGTATTTACTGATGTTTTCAAAAAATCAAAATTAACACAAAAATGATATTTTAAGTTTCAGAACAAAAGTAACATTTTAATTTCATTTTTTAAACGAACAAAATAAAATATTAAAAATAAAATAATGAATAAATTTAAAATGAATAATTATGATGAAAATAAAAAATTATAAAAATAAATTTTAAAAAATTATAAAAATAAATTTAACGATTATAAGATAAATAATTTACATCATAAAAGAATAAAACAAATAAAAATAGAATATAAAAAAGAATAAATCTGAGATTTAAGGCTATTTAAATATGCTACAAATTATGGTTATTTTGAAATCAACCTTATGTAAAAATAAATAATTCTTATTTTTTGGTTATTTATTAAAATCATAATTTAAAAAATAAAAATAAGATAATTTCATTTAAAACTATATAAAGAAAGAGTATGTTGAATCGTTTTAAGCAAATTTATAGAATTAATTTTATTTAGGTATATTTGGAAGTTATAGAACATAATCAGAATTATAGAACATAATCAAAATTTAGAAATAATATTAAAGTTATTAAATTCTTATTTTTAAAATATATTTCCTTATTTTATAGGTATTTAAGAATAAGAAATAAGTGTTCCAGTTAATTATGTTAATCAGGGGGGTGGGAATATATAAACTATTTGATATTATTAAATATAGATGAGTTATAAAAATTGTATGTCTTATTACTGAGATTAATATAAAATAAATGATTAAAGGGTTATTTTAATTCAATTTTAATTTTGGTTGTTTGCAAAAATAAACGAAAATAAAATTTAGAATATATAAAAAGTATAAAATTAAGGGTGCGATTTTTAAGAAATACAATGGAAATAGGGGAGATTTTTAAGATTTTCAAGAAAATTGTAGAGATAAATTGTTGAAATTTAGTCAAAGATTACTTGACTTTAAAAATAAAAAAAGAGAGGAGTGTTGTGCAGGAGACGTGAGGGGTAAGTGATGTGTAGATGAAACACTTTATGGGTTTGGGCAAAAACAAAAACACTTGAAAAATGTAAAATAGGGGCATACAACATAAATTTAAAGCTATAAAATGCAGAAATAAAAAATCATAAAAAGTGATAATATGATTTTTTTTGAAAGCTGGGCAAAAATCAGAAAATACTATTTATAAAGTTACAAGCTTTAACTGATTTTCTTTTTATTTTTTTGAAAGTTTAAAAGCTTGAAAAAGTATTGTAATTTTTATAAAATTAGTCATTACTAACTGTACTATGTGATATAGTACACCTAAAACACAATACATCGCATTACATAGTAAAAACTGTTTATACAAATATCAAATTAAATTATACTCAAGTCATAATACCAACTTATAATTATACATAAAACAGTATAAATATACATACTTTATACACCTAACAACCGCTCACTGCATACATTATTATATAAATTACCTAATACACAACACTAAATAAATTTATATAAATCAATCTAAGAACTGAACAAACTCTGTCAAGTAAACACCAACAAAAAATAATACAATAGTAACATTATAGCAATATTTAAGTATATCTTATATTAATTTATCTATGTTCTTTTTCCCACTTTTCAATACATTCATCAATAGCCCTATTTATAAAGGCGTTTTGACTTTCTCCAGTGCGAAGTATAAAATCTTTTATACAATCTTTCTTTCCTTTTTTAACTCTGAAAGATATTATATCATAAGTTTTGGCGTCATATCTTTTTTTAGCTTCTTTTGATTTTTCCGAAATTTTCCCCATAATTAATAATCATTCCCTTATTTTTATATAAATTAACTAAAATAATAATTCAAAAATAACTTATGTTTGTGCAAAAATAAATTAAAAAATAATGAAAAAGTGTTGACTTTTACCGTAAACGGTAGTATAATTTAATCAAGATAAAGAGAGAGCAAAAAAGAATAAAGAAAATGTTAGGCGGTCATCTACCGCATAACTTAATATCATTAGTTAGGTTGCAATTAACAAATTACTTTATTTTTAATATCTTTAATTAAGTAGCTCATACGCTACAATAACTAAGCTCATTTACTTAGTTATAATTAATAAAGTATCTTAATTTTATCTTTTTGAACCTTGAAAATAGAATAGAAATACAATACATTTTGTATCGGCGAAATTTGCGGGGACAGCAAGTAATACTGGCAAGAGCAAATCAAGAAAGTTTGTGTATTGTAAGTTGGTATAGTATACTAACATTTTTATATTAAATCTCTTTTGTTTATGGCGTTTGTTTGGTAGTCGCAAACTAAAATAAGACTACTACCAAGCTTTATTTTTTTGAAGCTAAAAACTTTAAAAGTGTTGACTTTTACTTGCATATATGATATAATATATGCAAGTTTAGGAGGGATAAAAATGCAATTAAAATTATCAAAACAAGCTCAAAAGTATCTTGATAGCGTAGATAGTAATACACGAAAAAAGCTTTATAAGGCACTTGAGCAACTTTCTAAACTTGAAGGAAACATAGTCAAGCTTAAAGGTACTAATAACTGTTATCGTTATAAAATCGCTCATTATCGTATTTTGTTTAAATGGGATAAAGGCGATATAATGATAACAGTTGCCGAAATCAACACACGAACCAATATAAAATATTAAGAGGTGTTTATTTATGAAAAAAGATTTAACACAAGAAGAAATTGAAAAGCGTTTTAAAGAAATAAACGCAAGAGAGCAGGAAGAGCCAACTCCTGAGGATTTAATAGCACTTTCTAAATCAGCTTTAGAAAGTGCCGAAGATGCAATTACACTTGAAGAATACAAGACACAAAAAGAATATAGCGGAAGGTTGATGATTCGTATTCCTAAAGAGTTGCATCGTGATTTAATTGAAGCTGCTAAGAAAAATGGCGTAAGTCTAAATCAGTATGCAATGTATAAACTTGCCAAATAATAAAAAGTAACAAGTAAAATAAAAAACTCTATAATGTGGTAGTTTACCAGACAGTACACATTATAGAGTCCCAAAAAAACATAAGGAAGCTATAATTAGCGATAACCGCCTTTATTGCGACCTTATCAAAAAGGTTATTATACCTTTTTACACCTAAACGACAAACTATAGTAGTAACTATATCATTCAGGCTATTTTTATTATAGCGAATGTTTAACAGTTTGTCAATAAAAATTTTATTATAAAGGAGTAATTTATTATGTTAAAACTTAAAGGACTTAAAAAAGCAGTAGGCGAATATAACTGGTGTAAAAATGCCCCTTGCTGGAGAGCTGACTTAATGTTTGATACCTCAACGGGCGAATTATGGACAGATAGTTTTTATGGCTACAATTATAGTTGGAATGAATACCATGACAAGGATATTATTAACTTGTCATTGTTGATGAGAACGGAAGGCGAATGTATCATATCAATGAAAACTATAAAAGCATTTTGTGAAAAGCATTTTAAAATAGCATAACGCTGATGGGCGGGGAAAATATCCCCGTTAAAGCTACACTGTTACATCCAAAGTAAACAGGTGCTTATATTAAAAAGGAGGTTGTCACAATGACAGTGACGGAATGGGTTTTTGACAAGAAAAATTTTACAGGTACAGCTAAAACATTTTTAACTAATGGAATTTGTCCTATAACTAAAAAGACAAAAGCAGAATTTATTGCTGAAGGTTACACGGTTGTAAGCGATGATGATTATTTTTCTTGTCTTGAAGAATGGGAAAATAAAAATCTTATTGGGAAATGGAAAGAGATAACAGAGGAAGAATATGACGATGCTTTGAATGTATTGCCACCTGTTGCGTGGTGCGAAGGCGGATTTTTTATAAGCGAAAGATACACAAGTAATATTTCTGATTTTTACCAAAAGTATAACGGCAAATATTATACATCACTGCAAAGATGGAGCACGAAAAGAGAAAATATAATAAAATCTTTATTAGAATTTATTGAAAAATTAGCAAGCTAAAAATAATTTTAGAAAGGATTAATAAAAATGTTATCTAAAAAACAAGTAAAAGCTATTCGTAAAAGTATCAAGCTATTTTCTGACGATATGCAAAACACTTTTAAAAAAGAATATTATTGTCTATATATTGAGTATACAGACGGCACAAGTCAAAAATGTTCTTTTAAAAGGCTAAAAAGTGCTTTAAAATATCTTAACACAATAATTAAATATGATTTATATAGCGCTAAAGTAAAAGAAATATACTTTACTTTGCAAAGTATGAATAATTTGTTTGAAATAGCATTGTATTTAAACGGAAAACTTGAGTTATTGTAAATATTATCAAAATCCCCTGAAGAGTCGTTGAAAATTACGACGAAACACGCCGATGGCGTGTCGGGATTATACCCAAAAAATAAATAATTTATAAAGGAGTTTTTAAAATGAAAACAATTATATCAGGAGAATATACATTTGAAATAGTCGAAAGTATACCCCGAAATTATTTTATTTGGAATATAGGGAAAAATATGATTGATGGATATTTGCCATTATGTAGTTTGGCGGGAAAACAACCTTTTAAGGGTAGTCGATGTATAGATGTAGAAAGTTTAAAAGCAATAAAAATTGATGGAGCACAAATAATTCTTGCAGCTATCGGCGGAGGACAATGCACAATCGAATTAATGGAAAAATACATTAAACGTTATAAAAAAGCCAAATATGGAACATATGAATATGTTCAAGTACAACGAATGAAAAAAGCGTTGCCAATCATGAAAAAAATTAAATGGAATTAATTATGGGAAGATATTGAAAGCAATACACCTGAATGTTCAGTTCGTAAAGCAAGATTTCTTTCGTGTGATAAATCACAATATGATGTAATTTTGGAATATTTCAAGGATAACGGAATTAAACCGATTATAAATACTTATAAACCGATATTTAATTAAATTTTTGGAGGTTATTAATTATGAAAAGTGAAATTGTATTAGAGATGCTAAAAAATAATGAGATTGAGGAATTAAGGTGTATACTTGAAAAAGAAGTCTATAAAAATGCTATGAAAGATAAAGATGAGAAAAGTAGATATTCGGCTATGCAAAGATTTTTCCGCTTTAGTAAAAATGAAATACGAGAGTGTGCAAAAAAGCCTTGTAAAGACATTGAATATAACGGAAAATTATATAATTCTTTTGTTGATGGTATGTGTTTTGCTTTAACTACCGAAAGTATTGGTACTATGGAAAGTTATGACAATTCTAAGAATGATTATTTTAATGTAAAATACTTTATAGATTTTAGCGGTAGTATGGAAGAATTAGATTTAAATAGTGTGTTAGCTCAAGCAAAATCTAAGGGCTATAAATTCAAAAAATCAGAACTTTATGAAGATACTTTATATTTTTTACATTATAAAAATAACTACTATAAAATAGCTTTATTGGATAAAGCTTATAGTATTATAAATGATAATGGAAAATGTGAAATTTATTGTTCTGGGCGAAAGAATAGTATATTGCTTATTAAAAACGATATTGGTATAGCTGGAATTTGTCCAATAATCATAAAAGGTGACATAGCAAACAAAATTATAATCGAAAATTAAAGGAGTGGAAAATTATGAGAACATTAGCGGATTTAAAAAGAGAAGCAGCAAGTGGTAAAATTCGGTTTGAAATGGTAGAAAGATATGGTGAGACTGGTGATGCAATTCCTGAGAGATGCAGAGGAATCCGCACCGTGGAAAAGGTTAATACGGTTGCTATTTTGCTAAAGACCGCAGATGGAATAACTTCCGAACTCCGTTTTGACTCTGCAAAACTGGTTGAGTATGATGGAGAAAACTTGACTATTTTTGAGCGAGGTGAAAGAGAGTTGACTGAGCAGGAACAGAAAATTCTTGCTGACTGGCAGAAAATTGAAGATGACTACTATAAGCAAAATCCATATGGCAATGCCTATTGGAAAAAGAAGGATTATTTTAAGCATTGTTCTTGTCCTTGGCTTGCTGGTTATGAGATTGTAAGAGGAAAGTATTATAACTACAATGGAAAAGTCCTTGATAATCAAGTTAGAGGTAATGCAATTCTAAAATATCATATTCATCATTAAGGAGTGGAAAAATATGGAAAAATTAGGAAGTTGGGCGGTTAATTTTGAAATTATACTTGATGGGGAAGTGATAAAATTTGAAGATTTAAGCGAAAGTTCACAAGAACATATTCTACAATGTATCAAAGATGACTATTATTCAGGAGAATTAGTTGAGGAGGAATTTTAATTATGAGTGGAAAATTTGAATTATTTATGTGTTGCTTGGGAAACGGTATAACCGTATGCAATAAAGCTGTAATGGAAAATAACGACTATAAAACAATAGCTCATATTTCAGAAGGTGGAAACATTAAACTGTATGTTAAAGAGTCTTACATTCCTTTAGAAGATATGAAAACTATTAAGAAACAAGCTGAAAATAAAAGGAAAGATTTTCAGGAAAAATTTAAAAAATTATCTAAATCATTGCAATATATGATAATTTTAGATAATATACCACTTAATAAATTTTTAGAATTTACTAAGGACAAAAGAAATTTAACGGAAAAATTACCTGAAATGAGAGAATATTATTATAGCATTGCTTAATAAATTTATTATTTTTATATACTATCTTCTTTCAGAGGATTTTTAAAAAATCCCTTTTTCATAACCTAAAATTAAGGCTGAAAAAACTCGAAAAAAATTATTCTTGCCACGCTAATTATCAAAAAAGGTGGCAAACATATTAAAAATTTAATGGAAAATTTAAGGAGGAAAATATTATGAAATCTGTAGAGTTTATAGAGAATATCAACCATGTTTATAGAGGAAAATTTGCTCATAGTGCTTGTATTGCCAGCTCTTATGGCTATGGATGCTATGGAAGATATATATATATTAAATGTATGCTTGCGGAAAATCTGAATGAAGTTGCTAACGGAATTGCTGAAAATGATATGTTTAGAATTTCCTTCTGGATTGACTTACCGAATAGTTTCAACTTTGATACCGATGAGTTACCGGAAAATCTCACGATGGAAGCAAAGTCGAACAGCTACGTTATTAAACCGGAAAATGAATATCTATATTGTAATTATAAGAAAATCCCATACAGAAAGAGCAAGGGAACGGCGGAAAAGTTAATTTCTGTTTTCGGAAAATTTGTTGACAAGCTGCACGCTCAACTGGTGGAAGATTTGAACAATGGAAACATTCACAAGAATTTTAAAACACTTGTCGAAACGAAGATTTGAGGAGGAAAATATTATGAAATGGTCAGATTATGCCGCTAAAAATGGCATAGAACAATGTATCAGAGACGAAAACGGTTGTATTGTGGTGTGTTGGTTATAGTGAGGAAGAATTGAAAAACCTTTTGAAACGTCATCCCGGATGGTATTTCAGTGGTGCTAAAATTGCATAATTAAAAATTAAGGAGGAAAATATGACACTAAAAGAATTTTTAGGCATTATTAATATGCAGGTGCGTTATAGAGTAACGGATAGAATGACAAGAGAAGCTATCAAAGTATCAGCAAAAGACAAGGAAACACTGAAACGGAAAATCTACATGGTTTTCCAGGATGAAAACGGCACACTAAATATTTGCCTCTATTAAATGGAAAACTTGAGCTGATGGATAGAATAAATAAAATGCCAATTTTAAACAAAAATATTATAATTATCATTCATTTTTTGGAAAATTTATGATATAATGTTTATATAAAATTATATAAAGGTTAGTGCTGGAGGGTTTCCTAAACTTCCAGCCCATAGCAAAAAGCTAAAAAATAAAATTTAAAAGGAGGCAATAAGTTTATGAAAACAGTAAAAACAATAATTGACGGAAAATTTATTAAGGTAGAAAGTCCTTACAATCCTGTTTTTGTAAGAAAAGCTCGACAAATACAAGGGAGATGGGACAAACCTTATTGGATATTTCCATTAAAAAACAAAGAATATGTAATAAATGTTTTATTAGATGCTTATGGGGATTGTGGAAAATTATCTGATGGAGAAATACCTTGTATAGAAGTAACTCTTGATATGGATAAATACCCTTTCAATCGTTATATAACGATTGATACTTTAATAGTAGCGGAAAGACCTTCGAGAGATAAAGATGTAATTTTGTCACCTAATGTTTTGGTTGTACAGGGTGGTTTTGAAAAGAGTGGAGGGTCAGCAAAATATCCTTGTATAAAACCTCTTGATGGAACTATACTTCAAGTGGAGAATGTGCCTTTGGTAGTTGCAGAAAGAGCAAAGAATTTAAACGGAATAACAATAAAGAAAGCTGGTTGTGCTGATAATAGTACCAATAACAGAAAAACTCTTTTGGAAGAAAAAGAAAAACTTCTAAAAAGACTTGAAGAAATTGATAATTTGCTTAATAAAACTTAATGAATGAGGTGTTAATTATGTTAGATTTTTTACTTGGGCTTATTATAGGAAGA
>ENA-OPMH01000037-OPMH01000037.1-human-gut-metagenome-genome-assembly--contig:-NODE-37-length-39518-cov-2.640043_pt1 | contig 39518 bp, 58 predicted proteins | sample MGYA00241525_ERZ501747 | MGnify/ENA primary metagenome ERZ501747 (study PRJEB25962, sample SAMEA2042611) | human gut metagenome | biome: human gut; feature: human-associated habitat; material: faeces...
GGAGTTATGACTTTGACAGCCCGCACGGCTGGAACTGCCGGCAATAGCTTGGCTTTGGTGCAGACCGGCAATTTTGCAAATGTATCCGGTGCGACCTTGTCCGGCGGCGTTAATTCGTCAACTTCGTCAGTAACCGACACCGTGCAGCTGACGAATGTTAAGTTTAGAAGTTCCGGCGCTGCTGGCGACTTGGCTTTGGTTGAATTTGTAACCGACTAGAATAAGGAGTATAGAAAATGAGTATCACTTATGGTGGACAAAAGGCAGTAACCGCACAGGAAGTTGCTTTTTCAATCTATACAGCCGTTGATTCCGCATTTTTTGACGTTGAATACCCGGAGCAGGACTGGTATAAAGTCCTTAAAGACGACCAGATTATCTCCAACATCAACGCAGGCGCACAGAACTACGGGTTTATTACCCGCGACCGTCAAGGCTCTGCAGCGTTTATCGGACAGGCTGAAAATAACAATATCCCGATGGTTTCGCAGTCTATCGGCGCAGTAACCGTGCCGCTGGCTGCCTCTGCCGTTGGGGCAAAAATCAACAACGAAGACGCTAGACAATGGCAGTTCGGCTTTAATGGCAATCTGGCGCAAGAACTTGGCGAAATTATGCGTGTTGCTTGCGACAACCTGATTGAAACGTCAACGATGTTCGGCGATTCTTCTGTTGGTTTCCAAGGGTTCATCAATTATCCGGGCGTTGTCATCTCTAACGCTATGCCGTCCGAATCGGTTCCGGCATCCACGAAATGGGAGGACAAGACGGCGCAGGAAATGATTAAAGACGTGCAGTCGGCTATCCGCGCGGTATATCTCCGCACCAGAACGGTTATGCTGCCGAATGTTGTCTTTTTGCCGCCTGAACAGTTCTCTATGCTGAACGACACGCCGTTCACGTTGGGGACTGGCGGGGCAACAGCCGCATTTAGCTCTGCACTAGATTACCTGAAACGCAATAACCTGTATACACAGTTGCGCGGGCAGGAATTGGAAATCGTCCCGATCCGTTATCTGCAGGGGGCAGGTGTTGACGGTGCTAACCGTATGGTTGTTCAAGACCGTAGCGCGAAAAATCAGGCTATGCCGTTCCCGCTGCCCTATCAGGTGCAAGCGCCGGTTCCGGTTCCGCTTGGTGCCGAGTTCTATTCTGAACAGAAACACGGCTCGTATGCTATGCGCCAACCTGCAGCGACTATGTATGTTGACGGTATTTAATCATAACTTTTGAAAATGGGGGTAAATAAAAATGGCTTTTCAAAAAGGGAATAAATTGGGCAAGGCGGCAAAAAAAGCCGCCGAGCCTAAAAAAGAGGTTAAGGCAGCAGAAAACAAAGCGGAAGAGGTAAAAGACTCTGATGTTTTGGCGGCAGTCAATCAGGAAAAACTGGCAGCAGCGCAAGGCGTGAAGAAAGAGGAGCAACCGGTAGAAAAGGAATATATCCCGGCTAGTAAGTCATATTACACGGTTTGGAATATGTCCGTAAACCCGCTTTTGTTGAGAATCGGCAAGCACGAAATTGAGATAATCTCACGGGAGTGCAAAAAGGTTGACGCAGATATTTTTGAAGAACTGTTAAAACTTCAATATATCCGCAATCTGCTTGACAAGGGGCTTTTACGGGCAACCAAACAAGTGGATAAGGACGAGCCGTTAAGTAAAGATATATCGGTGCAGAAAGCCCCGGAATATCTGACGGAAAACGTAAGCCGGACAGACGGGTTTATGACTATTGCCGCGGAAGTCAAAAAAGACGCAGGCGGCAAGGCTTTTAAACCCGCCGGAAGTATTGATATTAACTTAGGGTAAAACAAAATGGCGTTCGTTTATGTAGATTTTATAAAAGCTTATCCCGAATTTGCCGTTGTGGAGCAATCCGCCGTAAATTATCGGGGCAGCTTTGCCGATAGGTTTGTAAGCAATACGACTTTTGGCGAGTTTAGAACGGACGCCGTTTTCTTGTTTACCGCGCATTGTTTAGCGATTGAGTTCAATATTTCGTCCGGGTTGGCAAATGCCGGGAAAAATTCCAGTATGCTAAATACCGGAGTGGCAAGTTCAATCAGCGCGAGCAATGCGAGCTTATCACAATCGTTTGTCAACAACTCTTTGATAACAAGCGACAATCCGCTTTTTGCCGATTTGGGAAGAACGGTTTACGGCTTGCGATTCCTTGAGCTGTTGCAGATGTGCGCGCTTTATGGCTACGTTGTTTTAAGCCCTGACACATTTTGAGGATTTGGGAAAATGCAGGCGACCGCGACTTTTCAACAGAAAAATAAAGGTTTTGCCGAAAAGCTTTTGAAGAAAGCAAAAAAAATGCAAGACCTTGAGGCGGCTTGCGGTTTTCCGAATACAGTCAATTTGAAATATGACAACGGCGCAAGTGTTATTGATGTGGCAATATGGAATCAATACGGGACTTATAACAGCCCGGCGCGTGATTTTATGACACCCGCAATCAATAACATAAAGGCGCAGTGGGGCAAAATGGCAAAAGCGGCAATGCCCGCCATAAACGCCGGAAAACTTGACGCAGAAGTTGTTTTTAATCAGGGCGGGAATATGGCGCAAGGCGAGATAAGAAAGTCAATCGTTGACTTAAAAGACCCGCCGAATGCGCCGTTTACTGTTTCCGGCGGGTGGATGCATAACAAGAAAAGCGGCAAGCTTTTTTATGCCGAGGGCAAAGGTTCGGATAATCCGCTGGTTGATACAGGAAAAATGCTTGGGGCTGTAACTTATACGGTAAGAAAAAGGAGTTAAAGCGTTGTCTGTTTTACCTATGGATTTTAGCTACACTTTGCAGGCGTTCGGGCGCAATCATAGCGTAAGCGCCTATGAAAAGCGCGGCGAATTAAAAGGCGGGCGCTGGATTAAGACGATAGAGAATCGCCGGGCAGTTGCCAACTGTATTTTGCTAAACGTAAACGAAAAGACGCTTGAATTGATAGCCGAGGGAAATTTGGTTGACGAGGCGTATTGTGTGATGTTTCAAGATATGCAGGATACGTTTTACATCTCCGACCAGCAAAACGCGGATATTCAACCGTTGCAGACTTTTCTGGAAATTGACGGCAAGGAATTTATTGTTATGAAAAACCCGGCAACACACAAAAACGCAAATTTTAAGAGCTACTATGCGATTCGGTATAAGGATATAAAAAACGATGTCAATGCAGGGGCTTAACATAGACGAACAGTTAGAACGGGCGCGGCAGCTTTTCCGGAGCTTGGCGGAAGTTGCCACCGGCTTGCCGTGCGTTATAGCGCCGTATGACGGGCCGACACCGGCAAATCAATATTGCTCTGTTTGGGTGAAAGAATTAAACCCGGAGCAATACGATATACAATACACCGGATTTAATGAAGAGGGCGATTTTTATATTGACCAGAAAAACGAAACATATTTGAAAGTTGAGTTTAAGGCGTTCGGACAAGGGGCGCTTGCGGCGCTTGAGAAAGTCATCAGCGAGCTAAAAAGCCCGGAGCGGGGGTATGGTGCGACCGATGACGAAGACCCGCTGGAAAGGATAAAAAACGCGCCTTTATGGCAGTATCTTGGATATGGCGGACACGATAATATTCAGGATATATCAACGGTTGTTTTGGGTAAGGTTTTGCCGCAGGCAGTCGTTAATGTTTATTTTTATGCAAACTTGAGCACGGTTAAAGTCATAGAGGGTTTTGACGTGGTTGACTTAAACGTTAGTGTTCGTGATAATAAAGAAGATATTTTTACGGTAAAAATAGGAGGACAACAAAATGTCAATAACACCGATTGAACTTGACGTTCAAATTAGTTTAAGCAGAGCGCAGTCATTGACCCCTACGGATATGACGTTGCAATGCTTTAATACGCCGAACGTTGATTTTTTGCACGGGGAGCGCGTCCGGTTTTTCAGCGACAGCGATTCCTTTAATGAAATTACAACAAGCGGTAGTTCTGTATACTGGGCAGGCAATGCCTTTTTTGGCTTGACTTCCCACCCGGCGCAGATTGCCGTAGGGCGCATTTTTACAGACAATCAGCCTGCCTACTTGCTTAGCGCGTCTGTTAATTACGCGGCGTTAGCTTCTGTTTCTAACGGTGCTTTTAGCGTAGCGATTGACGGCGTGCGTCAGGAATTATCGCCGACCGATTTTTCCGGCGTAACAAATTTACAAACTTTGATTGCAGCATTAACGCCGTCTGCAAGTGCGAACTTTATTGTTGAAGAGTATAACGGCAATTTGATTTTGAAGAGCAAGACGAACGGCGCAAACTCTTCTATCGGCTATGCCGCAGCTCCGACTGTAACGGAAATTGAAACACCGGCAGTTTTGACCGGCGGCACGGTAACACCGGCAAGCCTGACAAGCATATCAGACGGAGCTTTTAAAATCTCTGTTAACGGTGATGAAAAAGATATTACCGGGCTGGACTTTCAATCTGCTGACGATATTAGCGGCATTGTAACAGTTTTGACTGGCAAGATTGACGGCGTAACGGTTACGGCAAACGAAGAAAGCTTGATTTTGACGACAACCGAAACAGGAAGTGCGGCAACCTTGGCTTTTGCAAGTGCCGGTTCTGCCGGAACTGATGTTTCCGCTTTGCTTGGTTTGACTTCCGGGGCTGGCGCTAGTGTTGTAAACGGCGCAACGACACCGGTTGTTGATATATCCGAAATGTTAGGATTGACGCAGGAAAGCGGGGCAAGCTTGCAAGCGTCCGGTTATGTTGCGGGTTCAATCACCGAAGAGCTGGCAGCAAACCGCGCTTATATTCAAAACATCGGCTCAAATGCCTATGCTTGGAGCTTGGATGCAGAATACAGGGACACGCAGGACGCACAGGATTTTGCCTCTTGGGTTAACGGCTTGGGCGTTGAGGGCGTAACTTGTATTGTAACAAACAACCCGAACGTGTTAAGTGCGTCCGATACTTCAAACATTGCCTATATCTGCAATTCTATGAATTATCAGGGCGTAGCAACATTTTATCACGATAACGCGCAGGTTTACCCGGATGTTGCTTATTTGGCAACTTTGCAGTCGGTAAACTACGCAACGGCAAACAGCGTTTTGGATATGAAGTTTAAAAACCTGGGTTCTATCCCGGCTGTTACCTTGCCGGATTTGAACACAAATCTGACCACGCTGGACAATAAGCGCTGTAACACGATTACCTATTGGGGAACGCGGGACGCTTTGTGCGTGAGAAATGGCGACCAGTCGTCAAGTTTGTGGCGTTCGGATTTGTGGGTTAACGTCTGCAACTTCATCGCCGAATTGAAAATCAATGTTGCTAATGTATTTTTACGCAACAAAAAAATTCCGTATACGGTTGCAGGGCAGACCTTATTGACTTCCGCAATCACGCAGACGTGCGATGCCTATGTAACAAACGGAAGCTTTGCCGACCGCGAGTATGCCGACAGCACATCGGAAAATGGCGTTTCTTTGCAATCGGCATATACAATCACGCCGCAGCCTATATCCAGTTCAACCGCAGCACAGCGCCGCGCCGGTATCGGCACGCCGTTTGCTATTGTGTTGAATGACAGCGGAAGTATGCGGAGTGTTGCAATCTCTGTTGAAGTTGTTGATTAAGAGGAGTTAAGACAATGGCAGTAAGAAAAATTTACAATCAGGGGCAGCTTAGTTGTTCTTTTAACGGGACACATCTGCAAGGCTTAATGTCCGGTGCCTCTGTAACAATTCACACAATAGGCGGTGAAGTTGAGCTGACCGAAGGCACTGACGGCGGAGCGGCGAACATTGCCACTTTGCAGGGCGGGCGAATCACGGTAACGTTTCGCGAGACTTCCGACAGCGTGGACTTCCTAAATACGCAGGTATCGCTGCAGCAGGTAAGTTCAACGCCGGGCGTGTTTATTCTGTATTCGGGCGTAAAACGCTTATATACGATTGCAAATGCGCTTGTGTCGGTTCCGGCAGACTTATCCACCGGCGACAAACAAATGGGCGGGGTAGCCTTTGACTTTGTCGGCACCGGAATGGTTGTTGCACCGGGCGAATAAAAGAAGAGAAAAAGCCCCGGATAAAAACGGGGCTTTACTTAAATTAACAAAACGAAAGGTTGTAAAATGGATAACTTGGGGGAATTTACAAGTTTTTCCGTAAATGGAAAGACCTACAACATAAAAAACTTCAGTGTGTTTGAGGCATTGAGTTTTCATATTGAATTTATGGCTACAATGGGCGGTTTTATCGGTTCTGCAATAGCTTTGTTTAACAACAAAGGGGAAGAGCCGAAAAAAGGGAAAAACGCGCCACAAGGCAAAAAAACGAGCAATGACGAGATAGCCGAGCTTTTTGCAAAAATCAAACCGGAAGAAACAGAACGGTTGATGAAGAAAGTTCTAAGCCGGGTTATCACGCCGGAGCAGATTTGCCTGGAAAATCAGGCGGCGGCGAACGACTGGTTCGGCAGACCGGAAAACGCCGGGGACTTATGGCTTGTATGCTTAAACGGGCTGGTGTCTTTGGTGGGGGAATATTTACCGAGTGGGCTAAATACAGCACTACTCGGGTTCAAGAAAGTTCTGGCAGGGCTATCAGCATTGAGCCCGGACAACGCGTCTATGCCTTTATCGGGGAGCCGGTAAGGCGTGGGCTTGTAGACTTTGCCGGGTTGTATAACGGCAAGGTTTCAATTAAAATGTTTTTTGAGGCGAAACGGATGGCTGACTGGCTTAACTACATAGAGGCAGCGAGCTATCATAAAGAGGGCTGACAAATGGCAGTTGTTGACGAGTTAGTTACATTATTATCGTTTAAGACGAGCCCCGGAACTGAAAAGGCTATAAAGTCCATCAAAGACGGGATATCTACGTTAAAAAGCGAGGTTACGAAGTGGGCGGCAACAGCAACGGCAGCCGGAGCAGCCACATCTGCTTTTTTGCTTAGTGCAAGCGATAAGGCGATAGAGCTGCAAAAGCTATCGCAATCAACCAACTTGTCAACAGACAGCCTGCAGCAATGGCAATATGCGGCGGAGGCTGTCGGCGCGTCATCGGCTGCCGTAACCTCCGACCTTGAAAGCTTGCTAAAAACGATGAGTTCCCCGATTCCGGGCGAGCTTAATATGGAACTTATGATGTTAGGCGTAAGCGTCCATAATGCAAGCGGGCAGCTTAGGGGCGCTGATGAAGTATTAAAGGACGTTGGCGACAAATTAAATAAAATGAGTTCTGCCCGTGCTGTCCAGTGGGCGGAGCGTGTCGGCATATCAAACGACACTTTGATGTTGCTTAAACAGGGGCGGCAGGGTTTAAGCGAGCTTTTTGAAGAGGCGCAGCTTGTTGGGGCGATTATACCGGAAGACGCAATCAACCGGGGCGCGGAATTATCAAAATCAATCAAAACGCTTAAAACTGTCTTTCAGGCGTTAGGAAACAGCATTGCTTTGAGCTTTGCGCCGAACTTAAAAAAAGTTGTGGATAACTTCAAACAATTTTTAATTAACAACGCGGATTTTGTTCGGCAGGGCTTGGGGGTTGTCATTGACGGGGTGAGCCGGGGTTTCGGGCGCTTTTGGGATATTCTCGTTAAAATTAAAGACGGGTTTGTTGCTTTGCTACAACCTATGCAACCGTTTTTAAAAAATATGGACGCGGTTAAGGTTGTCGCCGGGCTTGTTACCGGAGCGCTGGCGGGTTTTCTGGCGTTAATGGCTCCGGCAATCATACAGTTTGCGGCAGTCGGGGCAGCTATTGCCGGTGTTTCTCTTGTCATTGAAGATTTTATTACTTGGCTACAGGGCGGCGAAAGCGTCATCGGGGATATTGTAAACGCTTTTTCAAATTGGATGGACAAATTCCCTGAATTAAAAGAAGACTTAAAATCGGTCGGGCAGGTTTTTGCCGATGTATTTAACGCCATACCGGGCTTAATAGACAAGTGCATTGATAAAATTGAAGATATGTTCCCGGTTATAAACAAGATTTTGAGCAGCTTAGGAAAAGTTATTGATTTTGTATACGAGGGAGCAAAAACAGCGGGCGAAACTTTGACGGAGGGTGCGTTAAAAGTCTTTGGCGGCTATGAGGGGCAGGGAGCGCGTGAAAACGCGCGCAGGGGCGAAAAAATCCTGCCGCAATTAACGCAAGCACAAACAGGAGCCGTAACCCCCGCCGGAAATAATCAGCAGCAGCAACAACAAAAGCCAGAAAAGCAGGACACAAGCTTAAAAGACGGCATTATTCAGCTTTTGGGTTTTGGCGGGGGAAAATCGGGAAGCGGCGAAAATATGATACAATTACCGAAAGCCGAAGACATTGACCGTATGTTTGCCGAGTATGACAAGGCACGCGCGATTCCGTCAATAGATTTGACAATTCCACCGCAGGCACAGCCGCAGGCGGGCGCGGGGAAAGGCATTGTAAATAACAACCAGACCATAACGATTATGACCGGAGCAGACGCGCGCAGCGTTATTCAGGCAATGCAAACGGAAATGCCGGACGCTAACGTTGTTTCTTCCGGGACGTATGGCAGCTTTATCGGGGGTTATTAAAAGATGAGTTTATTAAATGCAAACGCGATTTTAAACATTTTCGGAAGTAACGCCCTTATATCAAGCGAAACTTTGGGCGATGTTTCCGCCGATGTGAAAATCAGCGAAGTTCATCAATACGAGGCGGACGTAACAACAACCACGCTTGAAAACGGCACGCAGGTATCCGATCACGTTATCACGCACCCTATACAGGCAACGTTAAATTTTGAGATGACAAACAGCGGCTACGGGGCTTTGTTTGGGAATCGGGCGCAAGATGTTTTTGAAACGCTGGCGGCGATTGTGGAAAATCGGGAACTCGTTACCTTAACGACCGAACACGCCATTTATGACAATATGATAATTAAAAGCTTTAATCCATTGCACCGCGCGCCGTATAAAGGAGCTTTGCAGATTGCCGTAACTTTGCAGCAAATAAACTTTGTTTCGGTTGATTTGGTAACCTTGCAGAGCAACGGGACGACAGTCGGGGGTTTAAATACGTCTTTGGCGGGAATGGTAGACAGCGGGCGCGCTGCTGCAACATACGTCCCGGAAGTCAACAGTTCGGTTTTAAGCGACTTCAAAAATAGTTTATTCGGGGGTTGATATGCCATACTTGTTACCTTTTGACAACACGCCGAGCGCAAGAAAAACAATCATATTAAACGAGATGTCGCTTGTTTTTGAAGTGAACTATTTTCCGAATATTCAATGCTGGCTTATGGATATATACCAACCGGCAGAAAGCGACACGGAAACAAACACGCCTGTGATAACCGGGATAAACTTGCGCACCGGTGTTGATAATTTGATTAAGGGAAAATGCGAGCTTTTAAACGGGTGGGCAATCAATGTTGCCAGCCTGAAGGGAAAAGAAAACAACACGCCTGACAGTTTGGGGAATGATTGTTTTATTGTGGTTTATATTCCGGGCGAAACGGTGCCGGTTTCTTTTGAGGATAAAAAACTTGATTAACTTTAAGCGAAATTTGGAGTTGTTAGTGGGACCGTTGAAAGATTATCAAGGGGACGGCAACAGCCAACAGGCAATACGGATATTGTCTGACGGTTCAACTTCAACTTTGCGCATTAAAGCCAATATCACAAAAAGTATGATAAGTATTCCGAATGCAAGCCAGATTACGGTTTACGGGCTATCAAAAGAAACAAGAAACAAGATAATGCAGAGTCAAGCCAGTATCCGGCTTTATGCCTGGTATGACGGGCGGCAGAAAGAGCTTGTTTTTCGGGGCGGAATTTTGAATTGTGTTGTTAACCGTGAAGACACGGACATACCGATAACGTTAATATCTTTGGACGGGCAGGGCGGATTTATGCGTGCGCCTGTTTCTTTATCATACACAAACGGGATACAGTTAAAAGACGTTGTCAAGGATATTGCCGGAAAAATACCGGGCGTAACGATTGACGACAGCCGGATTGATGTTTCCGGGCAAGTGGGCTTTTCCGGTATGGCATACGCCGGAGGGGCTAAAGAATTTTTAGACCGGCTGGGCGGACAATACGGCTTTAGCTGGAGCATTAACAACGGCGTATTTGAGGCAGTAAGCGACAAGCGCGGTTTTAATGTAGAAACTTTGCTGGGCGCGGGGGTTTTGATAAAAGCCTCCCCCATTCTATCCGGACCCGCGCAACAGCAAATAGGGACTGACATTCAGGCGCTATACGTCCCGGGTGTCAGCCCCGCTCAATTTGTGCGCTTGCAAAGTTCAATCAATACAGAATTGAACGGACGCTATAAAGTCCATACAATGAACTTGAATTTAGACACAAAATCGGACAGCTGGACAATGAGCATTCAGAGTTACAAGCAGGGGTAAAATTATGGATTACAGCATAATAAAAGACAAGGCGGAAGATTTTAAGGTGTCGCTGCAGCGGTTGTTGCCGACAATGATAAACACGGCAATACCGGGAACAATTGACCAGTTGACTGTTGGCGATGATGGTGTGCCGCGCGTTTCAGCATATACGGCAATCCGGTTGAAATTTATAAACCCAGACACGCAGGAAGTTCAATATATAGACAGTCCGAAGATAACAAACATACCTTTGTCGGTAAACCAGTGCGAGGGGTTGGGTTTATCAATCACAATGCCGGTTTTGCACGGGCAGCTTTGCACATTGATTTTTTCGCAGCGGAGCTTGGACAATTTTGCCACGACCGGGCAGATAAGCAATCCGATCAGCGGGGAAGACGCAGCATTGTGCACAGTTCGTTGTTTTGATTACACTGACGCGATGTGTTTTCCTGGCGTAATGACTCCGGCAAATAACATACAAAACTATTCACAAACGGCTGTTGAAGTGAGAAATGGAGACGGGAGCGTTAAATTATCGGTATATCCGGAAACGTTAAGTTTGACTCAAGGGGCTGCCTCTATACAAATGGCAGGCGGCAACATCACAATAAACGCCGGAACTGTAACCATAAACGGGGCTTTAAACGTAAGCGGCGAAATATCATCAGATACGGACGTTTTGAGCGCCGGAATAAGCGGAAAGAATCACGTCCACACCGGGAATATGGGACAGCCGACAAGTCCGCCGGTGGCAGAATAGGTTTTTGTTTCTTTTTCATAAACGCGTTTTTTTTATCATACAGCGTTATGTTTTGATTTTTATGATAAACTACACATAAAAATAACGTTTACGCGCTAGAAGCGAAAAAAACGGGGCTTTATGCGCAAGGTTTAAGTAATTCTGTTATGCAGCCGTCCCGTTGTGAAAAGTTTGTTATTTGCGTGCAGATGAAGTTTTTCTTTATCTCTTTGCCGAGCTTTTTATCAATTATCCAGCGTTCAAGCTTGTTTGTGAGTTTGTCAGGGGCTTGGCGGTAGGGAAAAAAGAACTTGTCGGAATAGTCAATTTTGAAATCCTGACCTATCAAAATGGTTTCTCCGTAGTCCTGCGTTTTTATAAAATTTTCTTTTTTTTCTTTTTCTTTTTCTTTTTCTATTTTTTCTTTTTTAACCTCTGACTCTCTACTAGACTGAGAGTTAGAGTTTTTAAATATATTATTATTTTTATTTAATATATTATCTTTCGCTGCTAGACTAGGCGCTAGATTAGGTGCTAGACTAGGTGCTAGACTTTTTTTTAACTCTTTGTTTTTACGGTAAGAAATTTTAACGCTTGTTCTCTTCTTTTCAACTAAACGTATATCACAAGTTACTTGCGCTTCAATAGCGTTTAGCCAATGTTTGACTATCTCCATTTGCTTTTTCGTGAGGTATCTTGAGGCGGTTTCTTCGTCCGGCTGGTATTCTAAATCAGCCCACAATAGTTGATATTTGACTATTGCCGCAAGTTCGTTATCTGAAACTCTTTGTTTGAGTAAATTTGTTGGTATCTTTGTCCAATACATTTTCCTTAATCCTTTCCTGTAAATCCTTTTTTGCAAACGACCAGTATTTTGAAATAATCGTCAAGTAGCCTTGCGGCGTGTTAATGTCTAAAAGCTCCGCTTTCATACGCTCAAACTGACGATTAAAAATTTTATCAATATCATTTTCCATTTTCCTTAATCCGTAATATATTTTCTTTCAAAAAGGCGGGGTTATAGTATATGAGCGAGGATGATTATAGTAAAACAATAGATACTATAACCCCGTTAAATAAAAATAATCCTTCTTCTCTCACACTATCAATATAACCCGAAAATTTTTAATTTAAACTTAATAGCCGGCTTATTAACAAAAAATTGTCCGATTTTGTCCACCTTGCGTCTGTGGATAAGTCTGTGCATAACCTTGTGCATAAGTTTGTGGATAAAATTTTGACGGCAACAAAAGACAATTTATATTTTTTAAATATATATTATATTTATATTTATATTTATTATACTTGTTGCTTGATTGTTTTTTTTGCTTGCAAATTTTGTTTTGGTGGTTATATTGAAGATACAGCAACGCCAGTTTTTCTCGTAACTTTAATTCGGTTATGTTTGGCAACAAACCTATCGGCGTTGCTTTTTTTTGTGGACAACTCAAAAATTCCTGCATATTTACAAAAGCGCTTTTGCTTGTTAATCTACAATCAAGAGGGCAAAAGATGAGTGTTGATATTTTGATAGACCCGGCAACAAACGATATAGCGCACCGTAACGGTTTAATCCGTTATGCCGTAAGTAGAAACGAAACGGCGCAGCGGGTTATTACGCGTATTCGCCGCTTAAAGGGCGAGTGGTTTATTGATACGACCGCCGGTATGCCGTATATTCAGGATATTTTAGGCAAGCGGGATATTAACTACTTCAAACTTTTGCTTAGAAAAGAGATTTTAAATACTGACGGCGTGCAGAGTATTAACAACTTCCGCTTGTCTTTTAACTCAAAAACGGGGCATATATCCGTATATGTTGAAATTAAGGTTGACGGGAAGTATATCCCGATTGTGCAGGAGTTCACGCTATGAGTGCAAACGTTTACGGTATGACTTCAACGGGCTTTAAGCCTAAAAGGCTCCGCGATTTGCTTGACGAAACAATGGCAGATATTCGGGCAATCACGGACGAAGATGGGCAAGCCGTATTTATTAACGAAAAGGACGACAGCATAATCGGGCAGTTTAACGCGATTGTTTGCGAGCAGCTTGCCGATTGCTGGCAACAAGCATACGCCGCCAGCACGCAGTTTGACCCGCTTAATGCTTTCGGCGTGGCTTTGCGTTCGCTTGTCCAATTAAACGGCATTGTGCCTGCCTATGGCTCGGCAACACAAATAAACGTTACTTTGACCGGGACTTCCGGCACGGTTGTGCCTGCCGGTTCGCAAATATCTGATGTTAACGCAAACACGATTTTCAGCTTGAATAGTGATGTTGTTATCGGGAGTGCCGGAACGGGAACGGGAGTCGCCACTTGTAACACGTTCGGCGAAATTAACCCGGCAAACAACACGATTATTCAGATTTTAACCCCGGTTTATGGCTGGCACAATGTAACAAATACCAGCGTGGCGGTGCTTGGCGATGACCCGGAAACTGACAACCAGTTACATATTAAGCAGCAGCGCGAAACGTCAAATACTTCATATTCGCAAGTTGACGCGTTATATGCCGGAATAACAAACCTTGCCGGGGTTGATTATGTGCGTATATACCAGAACTGGACGCTTGAAACGGACGACAAGGGAATACCGGCAAAAACGATTGCTGCTGTTGTTGACGGAGGCGACACAGATGCGATTGCAAATGTTATGTGGCTTAAAGCTCCGATGTTGTCAAACTATGCCGGGAATTTGGAACACCCCGTGACAATGTTTGACCGATTCGGACTTGCCTATCAAATAACATTTTACCGTCCGGAAAAAGTCCCGGTGTATATTGATTTGGATATAACCATAACAGACGCAAGCATTTATCCGGCGGATGCCTACGACCAAATAAAGCAAAATATTATTGATTATGCAGCATACGGGCTTAATTCTTCAAGCGGTTTTCCGCCGGGCTCTCCGGTTATTTACAGCCGCCTTTATACGCCTATCAATGAAGTCCCGGGCTTTAAAATAAATCATCTTTATATCGGAACGAGTGCAAGCCCGACCGGGACAAGCGACCTTGAAATGAGCTGGCTGCAGGTTGCAGAGTTTACCGCAGACAATATCAATATTGAACAATCAGTCGGGGCTTAAAAACAATGGCGGAAGCGTTAGGCAAATTAAAAATTGATTATAGCGAAGTCCGCAAGGATGTTGTTGCCGCCGGGCTTGACCGGGTTTTGGCACAATACAAACATTCATATTTGTTCAAACAGCTTTTGTCTGTATGGCTTAAACAATGCCAGCAGCTATATGACGCAATTATTGATTTGCAGGAATACCGGACAATCTATTCGGCAACCGGGGACACGCTGGACGGGTTGGGTCGGATAGTCGGCTCAACCCGGCAGAACTTCAACTATTCGGACACATATTATTTTACACCGGACAAAGCGGGCGTAGGCTGCGACAACGGCTACGCTTGGTGTAAAAATGCCCCGCAAGCCGGTATATCTATGCAAAACGATGATTTATACCGCAATTCAATTTGGCGTAAAGCCATATCAAATTTTGTTAAGTTCGGCAGCGTCCCGGAAATTCAAGACGTTGTTTCTGCTTATATGGACGAGCCTGTCGGATTTGAAGTAACAAACCCGTTTACCGGAACGCTGGTTGTTTCTGCTGATATCGGCTTGACTAATTTAGAGATTTTAACTTATACTCAAAACACAGAACAGGTTGAACACCAGTTCCGTATACCGTATCCGACAACAACAGATTTTGAGGGCGTTGTCTTTTATGTTCCGCAAAATGCCTTTGCACCAGACCGCGAGGGAGTCGGGGCAGACAACGGGCGCGCCGCCGTAAGAGGGAGAGTTTAAACAATGGTAGATACAAGAACACTTACATTGCCGGCAATTTGGGCTGATGACGCTATAACCGAGATTCCTACGCCGCCGATTGCAAATACAACCTACCGCAACACGGATTTAGGCTCAACCGAACTGTTGCAGGGCTGGCCTTATCAAAAAATCGTTGACTCTGCCGACTTCAACCAGACGTTGTGGCTTATATCAAACCTCGTCAAAAATTGCGAGCAATATGGCATTATGCCTTGGTGCGCGTCAACAACATACAAACAAAACGGAATTTGCCTTGCCTCAAACGGAATTTTCTACTGGGCAAAAAAGGATAACACCGGCGTAAACCCGGTAACTGATTCCGGTATGACAAACTGGGGCGTATTCTTAGACCCGGGCGATAACTTTGTTACAGAAACGGTTTTGACGAGCCAAATAAACCTATGCGAAAAGCTGGCAAACAAGACGCAATCGCTGTCCTCTTCATCCACCACAACGCAATACCCAAGCGCAAAAGCTGTATATGATAATATCAACAACTTGCAAAACAGCAAGCAAAACAACATCACCGGGGGCGCGTCAACCATTACGACAAGCAATTTGGCCGCAAACAGGGCTTTGTTGTCAGACGGCAGCGGCAAAGTGGCAGTTGCTAACGTTACTTCAACCGAACTCGGCTACTTGGACGGGGTAACCTCAAATATCCAAACGCAGCTTAATGGCAAGCAGGCGTCAGGTTCTTATATGACCCTTTCCGGAAACCAGACCGCCTCGGGCAACAAGACGTTTTCGGGACAAATTATTCGTTCAACAGCACCCGGTGCTTCTGATAATTCAACCCAAGTTCCAAATACCTCTTGGGTGAACAGTCGCATAACGTCTATTATGAATACAAGCGGTATACGAAAAGCGAACTATGCAGCAATGGGGACAATATCAAATTTAGCCTCGTGGACTGCGCCATACGACGCGCTTGTCGTTGCCGTTGCAAATACAAACAGCGGCCGTGTTAACAAAGTAAAAGTTAACAATCATAATATTCCGGTTTCAACCGTTGACGGCTATTTTATGGTTGGTTTTGCAAGCTATCCTCTTTATGTTTCTTCTGGAGATGTTTGCGTGTTTGATACAACCAACAACGGCATACAAGCGGCATATTATTTCCAGCTTGTTTAATAGTTTGAACAAAAATAAATAGTCGCCCTGACGCAAGATATAGTATCGCCGGAATTTACGGGAAAACAAGCGCCACATTCATTGCCGTTCAAATATTCAGCGCCACTCCTGACGTTGATTATTTCTTTGCTGTTTACGGATACAGTCCGGTTTGTGTTATTATCTAACTGCATACGAGCGAAAATCCAACCTTTACTAGGTGCTCTTGTTGATTGTTCACTACCAGAACTTGAAGTTATTAAACCTTGAAACGTTGCATAATTCGGTTGTTCAACACCGCTTGTATTCATAATAGACGCTATGCGACTCGTATTGACTACAACCGAAAACCGGGTAATATAAAAGCGGTTGCAACCAAAAATAGGAGTTTAAACTTATGACTGATAAAGTTATTGAAACGGCAGCGCCGGAATATCCAAAGCATACGGAGTGGGCGGATTTTGATATTGTCAACGGTAAAGTTACCGTGGTGAAGCTTAATAAGCCTTATACGGAATATGATGTTTCTTTTGAAGACCACTTTAACGGCAGCGATGAATATAAAACAGAAGAACGTTATGCACTTTATACGGCTTGTGCGATTGCGTGCAATAAAAACGGTGGCGAATATACGATTGACTGCTGGAAAAACCGCTACACGGTGCGAAAAGTTGCCGATATTGAGAAAATCCACTACGAGAGTATGACGGATGAAGAAAAGGCAAAATATGACGCTGACAAGAAAAAAAACGACCTTGAAAACGAAAAGAGTGCATTAAACGGCAAACTTCGCTCAATGGACTATATCGGCGTTAAGATTGCTACCGGCAGGGCTACGGTTGAGGAATACGCTGAACAGATTGAAAAAATGAAAAGTTATGCACAACGCATAAATGAGATTGACAAAGAACTTGAAGCAATGTAAACAATCATTGTTGAATTTTTTTGTCAATTCACATCCTTTTAAATAGTTAGTGTTTATACAAGGGCAAGGCGGCTTTCAGGTGGTTGCCTTGTTTTTTTATTGCCCGATAACGCCATTGTTAAAAAAACGAAAAAATATCTTTACATTATTTAAAATCTGGGTATATTTAACTATGTTTCAACGCTAATATTTTTAAGGAGTGTAAAAAAAATGAGTTTACAAAAACCAGCAAAAAGCGGCAACTTTTCTTCATTTATGGCGACAACAGCGGTAAAGCAAAAAGTAGCCGATGTTATAGGCGGAGAGCGCGGGCAATCATTTATTACGCACATTGTTTCGGCAGTGTCAACAAACCCGCAGCTTGCGGCTTGCGAACATTCAACAATATTTGCAGCAGGATTAACCGGGGAAAGCTTAAACCTTGCACCGAGTCCGCAGCTTGGGTATTACTACATTGTCCCGTTTAAGGAAAAAGACAAGAAAGGCAATTTAATCCGGGTTGTAGCAACTTTTCAACTTGGTTATAAAGGATATATTCAGCTCGCCTTGCGTTCCGGGCAATATGCGGAGTTAGACGTTATGGAAGTGCGGCAAGGCGAATTTTTGGGACGCGACAAATATACCGGAAAGTTTTTGTTTTCCTTTATTGCTGACGAAGAAGAGCGGGAAAAGCGGGAAGTCATCGGATATATGGCATATTTTGAGCTTTTGAACGGGTTTAAAAAAACAATATATTGGAGTAAATCCAAAATGGAAGAACACGCCAAAACCTATTCGCAGAGCTATAAATACGATTTAAAAGCCGATAAAAAAGAGAGCTTTTGGAGTAAAAACTTTGACCAAATGGCATTTAAAACGATGTTGCGTCAGCTTTTAGGCAAGTGGGGTATAATGTCGCTTGAAATGCAAACAGCTTTTATCAAAGACGAATCGGCAGAAAAAGACGGAAAAATTGAATATGTTGACAATCAAGATTTAACCGCCGGGCTTGAAAATATGCCGATTGATTACGGCAATATTCAGCTTGATGATGACGAAAGCGGCAAACCCGGAGTTAATTTTGAAGAGCCAGAGCCGTTATTTAATCAGACACCGCAACCGGAAAACAACAAAGACGAGGCTAAAAAATGACAATAAACGAGCAAATAGCGGCAATACGGCGGGAGCTTGAGTATAGGCGCAAGCTATACCCGCGTTGGGTGGAAATAAAGAAAATCAGCCAAAAGGACGCCGATTATCAGATTGAAGTTATGGAGCAGATTTTATGCACGCTTATAACAGTTAAAGACTTCATTATCGGAGCAACCGTCCGTGATGAAGAAAAGATAAAAAAGGCAGAGAAAGTTCAATTTTCTTTGTTTGATGTTGACAAACCGGGAAAATAGGATAACATAAGAGGCGATATAATTTTTCTCATATAGTTCCAACCAAAAAGTATATCATCATATTATTATCTTAACAAACCATACCTACACAAAGCCCCTTTATTTTACGATAGAGGGGTTTTATTTTATAAGAGGATAGATTATGCCAAAAAATAACCCTTGGGCGCTGGAACTAAAAAAAAGCGGGCTTAACGTGCGCCAAAAGCCACACGATGAAGAACACAAAATACAGTGCGCCATTGCACAATATTTAAAGCTTGTTGAAAATTCACACAAAGATTTTACTTTTTTTGCCGTTCCTAATGGCGGGTGGCGAAATCCGGTTGTTGCGGCAAAACTTAAAGCCGAGGGTGTTCGTTCCGGTGTTTCCGATTTAATTATCCTGCACGCCGGAAAAACCTATTTTGTAGAGATAAAAACCGCAACCGGCAGGCAATCGGACACGCAACGGGAATTTGAACAGAAAGTCCTGGCACTGGGCTTTGAGTATACAATTTGGCGCGGGCTTGATGATGCAATCAATTTTGTTGAGACATTAAAAGCGGGCGCATAACGTCTATTATGGGGACGGTTTATCCGGTCGGCAGCCTCTATTTTGGAACTCAAAGCACTTGCCCCCTCGCTGCTGTTATTTCCGGCTCTACGTGGGAAAAAGTAGGCTCGTCGCTGATTACTTCCGTTAACACAAGTGTCCCAGTCAAAGGAAACGGAAAAAGTATGGGCTGGACAAACGGAAACGCAAATTTCGGTTGTTCGCAAGGTGATAATGGATACGGCTGGTTTTTCCCGAGCTTAACAAGTGAGGCATACGGTAAAGATATAGGCGTTGTTCAAGCAGGCAATGTAGGCACGCATCCGTCAGGCGATAGATTAATGGGTTTAACATCAGACGCAAATAATTCCGGTATTGTCGGCACTATTACAAGGACGGCTTTAACCGTGAATATTTGGAAACGTACGGCATAAATCCTAACGTCTGATAACGTCTATTATGAATACAAGCGGCATAACAAGCGGCTATGTAAATTTTAACAAACTGCTTATACAGTGGGGGTATATACAAAGAGATTTACAAACTGGGACTGTCACGCTTTTACAGTCCTATGCAACAAATTCATATACGGCATTGATAAATGCGTGGGATTCCACTTATTCCGCGTGCGGTACGCGCAACTATACGTCAACATCTTTTGATTATGTTATGGAGGGTTCTCACCCTATGATTTGGCTCGCAGTTGGACTTTCTAATTAGTATTCCAGACCCCAAATACCCCAAAAAATGCAGGGTCCGTCTTGTTTTTTAAAAAGGGTGGTTGTGCTACCGTTGGCATAATTTTTAAAACGCCAATACGCGCCATATGCTATCAATATTGGGCTTTTATTCAATGTGGTGTTACTCATAATAAAATCTAAAGATTTAGAATCCAATTGAAACATATTGGCATTATCTGCATATTGGTTTGAGAAACAAAACAAAATCTTAGCAAAGTTCGTAAACGGTTGGCTTAATTGAATATCGCCAGTTCCTTGTCCGGACGGGTTGAAAAAGAGCTGCGTAATATTTGCGTTACTATTCATAATAGACGTTATGCGACTCTCTGTGTATAAGTTTGAATTATATTGAAAAATACAAATTGAGTAAATAAATTTAAGATAAAATTAACTATTCGCGAGGGGTAACAATGGAAACAAAAGTTTGTAGAAAATGCGGACAAGAAAAGCCTGTATCCGAATTTATACCGAACGGACGATATAGGTGCGGTTATCAAACGTATTGCCGAAAATGCACCAATGAATACCAGAAAATGCGCCGGCTTGGCAAGAGTGAGAAGAAAGTTTGTCGGACGTGCGGGCGCGAGTTGCCGATTAGTGCTTTTCCGAAAGATAAAGGATATAAAAGCGGACGCAGCAATCAATGTCGGGATTGTTACGACAAGCAGCACCGCGAGGCGCTGGAAAAGCGAAAAGAGAATGGACTTTGTTTGAGTGAAAAGGAAAGGAAAGAAAGGCAGGCAATAGCGGATTTTGAACAAAAGCTTGGCGGGTTTAAGGTGTCAATCTTAAATTATGCCAAAAACGGGGAATATAAATATACAGTCGCCAGCACAAAAGGCGACTTTTTTCAGACAAATTCAAAAGACGAGTTTTTTAATTTCATAAAAGAAAGGGCGTGAAAGATGATTTACAAAAGTTCGGCTTATTATCCGTTTTTTCAAAAGATTTGCCAAGAGTTTGGCTGTTCTGTTTCCGATTTGGAGAGTTCACGGCGCGGGCGACCGTATGTTCAGGCGAAAAGTGTCGCGATTCGGTTTTTAAGGCTTGCCGGGTTAAGTTATCCGCAAGTCGGGGGGGTATTGAATAAAGACCACTCAACCGTTATGCACGCAGATAGAAAATGCCAGAGCATCCCGGAATTAAACGAAATGGCTCTGCAGTTTTATTTGCAGTTCCGGCAGATAGAGAGTCGCGCCGATGATGACCTTATTAAACAAGAGATATTTAGAAACGAGCTTGACCGGGAAAAGATTGTTGAATTGTATAATAAAGGATTGCCTGTGGAGAAAATAGCGGCAGAGCTTGAGGCAACCGTTGTTTATGTAGAAAATCATCTTAAATTTATAAGAAGTGTTTATCAGGTTAAAAAAGTCCCGGATTATAAGACACATACGACCCGAGAAATATTTTTTCAAAAAAAATCAAAAAAAGTGTTGACAATATCAAAAAGCGTGATATAAATGACCGTGCAAACAGGTAAACACTAATTTAAAGGGAGAAAAATAATGTTTGAAGAAATAACAACAATTTCTGACTGCGAGGAGAAAATCGCAGAGCAAAAACGGCAAATTCGGCTTAATGAAATCGCCAACGATAGCTATTATTTAAGCAATCAGCGCAAGGAAGATGAGCAGGAATTAAATGCGCTTGAACGTCGTTTGCGCGAGCTCAAAGAACAAGAAGACGAGCCGTCTTTACTGGACTTATGCAAGGAATTAAAGGAGATGGCACAATGAAACTTAAAGAATATTTGATAAAAGCCGGAATAGATTTTGAAGAGAAAGATGGAGTAATCACCGTCGGCGGGGGGCTTGACCTAAGCAACACGGGGATTACGAGCCTGCCGGATAACCTGACCATCGGCGGGTGGCTTGACCTACGCAACACGGGGATTACGAGCCTGCCTGATAACCTGACCGTCGGCGGGGGGCTTGATCTAAGCAACACGAGAATTACAAGTAAAGAAAGGGAAAAGGTTAAAAAACTGCAAAATATGGTTGAGTTCCAGTTGTCGGTGCAGGCAAAATTAAGTTGGCAAAACGGGCGTTACCGTATTTTTGACGGTATATTTTGTGAAGTATTGCGCAAACTCAAGAATGCCTACAAGGTAAAAATCGAACTTGCAACAAAATACGTCGTAACTGACGGAGTGAACTATGCGCACGGCGACACAATAAAAGAGGCGCGCGCAGATTTGATGTATAAAATCAGCGACCGCGACACTTCACAATATGAAGATTTAAGTCTTGATTCTGTGGTTACGAAAGAAGAGGCAATCCAAATGTATCGGGCAATTACCGGCGCTTGTGAGGCTGGAACGAAACACTTTGTCGGCGGATTAAAAAAACTAAAGCCGCGTTACACAATCGCAGAAATCATAGAGCTGACCGAGGGGCAATTCGGCGCAACAGACTTTAAGAACTTTTTTGCGGAGGACAGCAATGAGTAACTTTACCTGCCCGACCTGCGGGCTTACAAACATAGATTGCGGCAAAGCCGGCTACAAGACTGCCCGCGAGATTGAGCTTGAGAAAAAGCTGGAGATTGCCATTAAGGCTTTGAAAGAGTATGCGGACAAAAAAACGTGGGATTGCTGTTATAGAAACCAATGCGCGTATGTAGACGGATACATGGCACAGCAAGCGTTAAAGGAGATTGAGCAATGACGATTGATGATTTGGCAAAAGAATACGGCTGGGAACGATACGGAGATAGCTACATTTTCAAGACCCGCGATAATGATTTTATTATCGGCGATGACTTTAAGGTTTATATCGACTTTATCCAAAGAACCATAACTTTAAAGAAAATTTTATCGGACGCCAAAAAGAAACAACTTATAAAACTGTTTGGAGAAAAATACTAATGGCATATTTAGAAGAACTGCTGCCCGAGTTCAGAAAAGGGGCAAAAATTAGATGTTCAGATTGGGAAAAAGACAAGTATATTCAAAAAAAAGGTGGTTTAGTTGCTACTGATAATGATTTTCTTTGTAGTTTATCCGTAAGTGATATTTTTTCAAACCGGTGGGAGCTTTACCAAGAACCTATCGACTGGCAATATATCATTGACCACAAGTGCCTTTGCTGGTTTTATGATGCAGACGAATCAAATAAAAGGGCAGGTATTTTAAAAATAATATCTGAAAATATCAATGTTCTTTATTGGAATAATTATGACCAACAATGGTTTAACTGCCGCCCCGTCCGCAGAGATGAAGTAAATTTTTATGAGGACAGAAAAGATGATATTTAAGCGAAAAACAATCATCGCAAAAAATCATTTAAGCGGGAAAGAGTGTCGTCATAAAGTTCATAAAAATAACCAAATTTATCTAGATTGGTTTGGTTATCCTTTCCCGCTTGAGATGAAAGACGATGGGACATTTATTTGTAAATGTAAATTTGTCCAAGGCTATAATAAACTATACACCGGTTGGACTTGGAGAGCGGACGACCATTCAACACAATGCCCAACCGCACGATTTTGATAAAGAGGTAATCTATGACTAAGACACCGGAAGAACTGACAGAGGACTGGAAAGCGGGAAAGCTACATAAAAGATTTGATGAGCCAAAACTATTCTATTGCAAAACAGATAACGGCATAGAGATATTAAAAACTTGGGGATATAAAAACCTGGAATTTTTATCAATGGCCGACGAAGTGTTTGAACCTGTTGATGATGTCCAAATTCTCGCCCCCGTCCCTACCTATGACGAATACAAGGCTATGCAGGAACAAATTGCTGACCAAAGAGCAAAACTAGAATCCGCCCGTTGGTATCAGACAGTCCAGAACGAGGATATTGGCAAGCTCCGCGGGTTGCTGAAAGATATTAAACTGTTCTTTGAAGAGTGCAATCCGCACGATCTTACTATCATAGCTGATAATATGGATATTTATTTAACCCGTATCAACGCCGCGTTAAACGAAAGTGAGGGAAAATGAACCAGTATAAGTATAAATACTTTTTTCTTCCGAAAAAGTTTAAGGCTATTGCAGATATACACATAGCATTTACGGAATTTAAAACTTCCGGGAAAATGGTTGTCAGAGAGAAAATTGACTTGGTGAAGGGACTTTTTTCTAACGATGGAACTGGAGAACGTACTTTTGTGGAAATGCCCAACGGAGATACAATCTACATTGAAAGAAAATTACTCGTTCCCGTCCCGCTGTTTTTCAAGGCCGAGAAAAAATTTCAGGAACAGGTTAAAGCTTGCATCCAGTTGAAAGAAAGAGAAAAGCTGATGACACTTGATAAAATATTCAGTTTCTTTAAGAAATTCAATTTTTTGAAGTAAAGCGAGGGAAAGATGAAACTTGAAAATTGCACAGGTTGCCCATACAGCCACAAAACAATTCCGCGCACAAAACCCGTGTGGCTATGTTCATACGGGCGTTACAAAGATGCACCGGGCGGGGGGTATCCTTGTGCTTGGATAAAAAAATGTGAACACCACTCTAATATGTTAAAAAATCCTGAAAATTTTAACACGTCCGGCGGAAATGTTAAAGGAGATAACAAATAAAACACGTTGACAAAATCAAAAAATATCGTAACAATTAACAGGGGATTAAATAAAAGAGGTAAAAATGAAAGAAGAGCCGGAAATTTTAAAGATTCGGAAGTTGCTAAAGGTTAGCCGCGCGCAGTTCGGGCGGTTTATCAATCGGAGCGAGCCGAGCATAAGGCGATACGAGGCGGGTTGTTTCGTGCCGTTGGAAGTTATGATTAACGCCCGGAAATGGCGCAAGCTGTATAATGAAATATACGGGCGAAATGAAGAGGAGAAAGAATAGCTATGTTTAAGCTTATTTGTTATTTAACGGCAATATATCAATATTCAAAGACAATTCATTATGAAGTCAAGGGTGAGGCTTTTTATGGTAAGCACTTGTTTAATGACCGAATCGCCGAAAATATGAACGATTATGTTGATTTGATAAAAGAAGTTGTTTATTTGGGACACGCGAAAGATGCTCCGGCAGCAGGAGCGATACTTGAGGGCGTGTTGCCTTTATTGCCTGCAACAGAAGAAAACGACCAGCAAAACTATATCAACCTTTATAATTTAATACTTAATGCGCTGGACGAAATAGAGCAGTTAAATCAAAAGAAGCTGTCTGTCGGGGATAAAAATCTGATTGGTGGGATAGCACAAGACCTGCAACAGAATTTAGGATTGTTATGGCGGCAAATAACGCCGTATGCGTATGAAACAATGCAAGAGCGGGTATTTATGCCGGAGGCGGAAATATAGCGTTCTAAGAGGAGAAAATAGGCTTATGACACAAATTTTATACAAATGCACAATCACGAACGACCCGCACCCGGAAAATGCCGGGCAGTTGAACGCCTTAAAAAAGCAATATGCCGAGGAGCTGGCCAAGATAACCGGGCGTGAAGAAGAGGAGTTTTATTGCTTTAAAAATCCGGTAAACGTAACCGCCACAGACCAGAACGGGACAATCATAGGTTTTATAGCCGTAGGAATGGCAGAGCAGGAAAAGCGGGTTTACGCTTGCCACGTTTACGTTATGCCGCAAGTCCGAAATCAAGGCGTATATAGAACAATGCTTGCGCGGCTGGTTAAGTTTGCCGAAGATATAAAATACAAAAGCATTACAGCGGGAGTTTTCAAAAATAACAAAATATCACAAAAGGCACACCGGGCTTTAGGGTTTGTGCCTTTTGCTAATTTATACGAATTAAAAGTCGGGGATGCCGATTTGCACGGCTTGAAATAGTCGTTTATGTCTTAAAATTAGATAGCGGGAGGGGTTAAATGTTTGAGGGCATACATAGGTGGTTTAAAAAGACTTTTCCAAAAGCAAGTTTTACCTCTCAAATTGTCAAATTAAAAGCGGAAATAGCCGAATTTGAAGAGGCAGAGGGTGATTACGCAGGAAGCCCCACCCGGCTTAATTATCTTAAATATCAGGAAGAGCTTGCCGATGTTGTGATTTGTGCGATTAACTTGGCAAGTTTTCCCGAAATGCAAGAGCTTATAAAAGAAAAAATGAAGATTAACCGCGCCCGGAGCTTTAACGGGGACGAGCATATTAAATAAACTGTTGGGGTTTTTATGAAACAATACGGAGCGCCATATATGGGGAGCAAGTCAAAAATTGCCGAGGATATACTTGCAGTATTGCCGCGCGGGAAAAGGTTTGTTGATTTATTCGGCGGTGGTTTTGCTATGACGCATTGTGCGATGTTGTCCGGAAAATATGAAGAGTTTTATTACAATGAATTAAACCCGCTTGTGGTGGATATGATTAAAAAAGCCATAGACGGAGAATACAAAAATGAGCGCCGGTGGATTGACCGCGAAACGTTTTTTAACCTTAAAGAAAAAGACGGCTATATAAAATATTGCTGGAGCTTTGGAAATAATGGGGATGGCTATCTTTATGCGAAAGAAATTGAGCCCTGGAAAAAAGCTTTACATTATGCCCGAGTTTTAGGCGATTGCAGCCTATTAAAAGAATTTGGCATTGATTCAAACGGCAGCAGGCAGGATATAAGCGCTCACAAAGAGGAATACAAAGAAAAATATATAAAATGGTATTTGAAAGATATATGCCTATCTGACGCCGATTTTAACCGCCTTAAAAAAGATTTGGATAAAAAGATAAAAGACCAGAAAGAAGAACTGCGGCAATATTTATGCAATGCGTTGAAAGAATCGGGCTTAACGGCGGCGGAAGTTGATCGGCGTTTAAATACACAGATGTCCAGGCATTACTTCGGGCATTCGCAGTGGCAGTTTCCTACGCGTGAAGAGTATAACAAAATGCGCGCTTTTATGCCTTTAAAACCTTATGACGAGATTTACGGCTATCAAGAGTTGCTGCAAAGTCTGCAAAGTCTGGAAAGGCTGCAAAGTCTGGAGCTACATTGTGGAAGCTATGTTGATTATCAACATAAAGTGGGGGACGTTGTCTATTGTTTTGACGACGAAACAGAACTTTTAACAAAAAGAGGGTGGGTAAATGTAGCTAATATAAAAAAAGATGACGAGCTTTTATCCAGAGAGCCTAATACGGCAAGATTAGAATATATAAAGAATACAAAAAAAATAGCAATTAACTATACAGGTTATATGTATAGTTATGAAGGGAAAAATATTTCAATAAATGTAAGTGAAAATCACAAACTTTTTATTAGCAGAAAGATTGGCAGAAAAAAAGAACGTCAAGATACAACAATAACGGCAGATAAAGCTTATACTTCTAGTTTTCAATTTATATCAGCCGGTGGTATCTGGAAAGGGACACCAGAAAAGACAATAAAAATATTAGGACAAGAATTTGATAAAATTAAATTTGCCCGATTATTAGGTATATTTTTAACAGATGGCTCAATAAACAAGCAAGATAATATTTTTATTTATCAAACAAAGGAAAGTATAAGAAATACAATAAAAAACCTTTTAATTGACCTAAATATTGAATTTACGGAACATAAAAAATATTTTTACTTGTCTAGAAAATATAAAGGGTATTTCAAGCAATTTTACTTAAAAGAAAAAAGGAAAATACCGCAAGATTTTAAGGATTCAAATGTTGAGGTATTGAAAAGCCTTTTGGAGGGTATTATTGATGGCGATGGAGATAATAGCCGCAGAAGAATATATATAGGCAGTAAATCTCTTGTTGATGATATACAAGAGATTATTTATAAAATAGGACTGTCAAGCTGTTTTTATATAAAAGAGCCAAAACAATCATTTTTAAAAGACGAAAACAGATATATAAAAGCATTAAAACCTTATTTTGTCGTTTCTATAAATAATAAAAAATACTTAAACCATATTCATAAAAATGAAAAAAGAAATTTTTATGCAGGAAAACTATATTGTTGTTGTCTTGAAAAATGGCATACTGTTTTAATGAGAAGACACGGAAAAATAATTTGGATTAACCAATGCGACCCGCCTTACGAAAATACTGCTAAATATTCAGAAGACGGATTTAATCATAAAGAGTTTTACGATTGGGTTTACAGTCGCCCGTATCGTGTATATTTTTCAAGCTATGAAATATCTGACAACCGGTTTTATAAGGTTTGGAGTAAACAAAAAATACAAAACTTAAACGGGCAAGGGGCTGGAGCGAAAGTTCAAGAAACGGTATATTGCAATCAGCCCGATAAAGTTATGTTGTTTTAAGGAGTTAAGGGAAAATGGCAAAAGGACACGAAAATTTAATACCACTTAACAAACGGTCAAAGGAAGCTCAAAGGAAAATCCAGTCAATGGGCGGAAAAGCTTGCCGGGAGAAAAATAGAAAGAAAAAAACCTTAAAAGAGTTAACGCTTTTATTGTTAGAAAATCCCGTTGTATCAGAAGAGGCAAAGGCGCAAATAAAGCTGCTTTTCCCAAACGTTGATACGGAAGACCTGACTAACGGTATGGCGATGACGGCAAATATTATGTTATCTGCCATAACGTCAAAAGACTTAAAAGAAAAGGTAAAGGCAGCTGAATACCTGCGCGACACTGCCGGGCAAAAGCCGGAAACAAGCGTAACCGGCAGCGTAACCGTTGAAAAAGTCTTTGTTTCGGAAAAAGAGCAGGAGGAAACTTTAAAGCATATAAAAGAAGTCATTACCGGGGAAAATAAAAACGAGGGCTAAAAATGGAGCTGCAGCCGGAATATATCGGGCAAACGCTTTTAAAGCTTGGGTTTGAGGCTTTTTTCAGGTATTTGTTCCGAGTTATTGAGGGGCGACCGTTTATAATGGAGCCTATACACCCGGATTTATTTAACGTTTTTGAAGATATTTATAACCTCAAAAGGTTACGGCAGACAATAAACATTTTTCCGCGTTCATCAAAAACAACATTGTGTAAATATTTTATTGTATATAGCTGGTGCAAAAATCCAAAATGCAACTTTATTTATACTTCTTATTCGCAGAGCTTGTTAAATGACATTGCCCGGGATATTCAAAACATAATGGAGCACCCGGCATTTAAGGCGATGTTTCCGGTAAAATCCAGTATGGAAAGCGAAACACTAGACCCGATTGACGAGTTCTGGCGGCAATACTGGAATAAATCGGAAGACAACAAAAATATTTACTCTTCAAAAAAAATTGTAACCTACGCGGGTGGGATTTGTATTTTTGTGAGCGCGGGCGGGCAAATTCTGGGATTTGGAGCCGGCATTCGCGGAGCTGATGACTTTTCCGGCTGTTTAATCCTTGACGACTTTGACAAGCCCGCAGATATAGCCAGCGAAGTGTTACGAACAAAAACAAAGCGATACTATTCAGAAACGTTACTATCCCGCTTGAACGATTACAACGTGCCTATTCTTAACGTTCAACAAAGGCTGCACGTTGACGATATATCGGGGTTTTTAAAAGACAAATACGGATTTGAAGTTTTAAAAAAGCCTCTTCTGAATATACGCGGCGAGTGCCAAGCGCCCAGCCAGTATGATGAAAAGCGCCTAAAAGAGCTACAATTTGACAAGTCGGCTTTTTCTGCACAATACCAGCAAGAGCCGACACTTGAAGAGGGCAACCTTATTAAGCGCGACTGGTGGCAATATTACAAGCCGGAAGAAACACCGGTTGAAGGCGTTTTGATTATAACAGCCGATACGGCATATAAAAAATCAAAGACGGCAGACTTTTCCTGTTTGCAATGTTGGGAATTAAAAACCGGAAAGCTTTTAATGCGTGATATGATTGTGGATAAGTGGGAGTTTCCCGAATTGCTGGAAAATGCTAAAATGTTTTGGGATAAGTGGACACGCCCCGAAATGATTATCCGGGCAAAGTATTTTTTTATTGAAGATAAGGCAAGCGGGATTAGCCTTGTGCAGACGCTTGAAGATTTGGGAATTAACACCGTAGCTTGGAAACCGAAAGATTTTGATTTTCCCGATGATAAAGTCGGCAGGACAAAAGAATTTTCGTGGGCAGTATTTTCCGGGCTTGTCTTTTTACCAGAAAATAATAAAATGAGTGAGTATTTAGTAGAAGAGGCAGCGGCGTTTAAAGAGGATATGTCGCACTATCACGATGACGCTTGCGATGCCGCCAATATGTCTTTCTCAATTTGGCGTTATTATGGCGGAATGAGAGATACAGAGCAACAATAAAGGGAGTTTTTGAAATATGACACGGCGCAACAAGGGAAAAACAAGACTTAAAACCGGCAATGCTTTATTGCACGGGGCAGGCGCAAGCACTTGGCAAGACCGGGGAAGTATACAGCAGGGCGCTATATTCACAAAAAACCCCTATTATAACAATGATTATTATCGGCGCTGGCAAGATTTAGTGCGCTGGTATTATACCGACTGGGCAGCAAAAAAAATTGTGGATATTCCGGTGCAAGACGCGTTTCGTGTAGAGCCGGAAATAAAAGGCTTGTCGGAGGAGGACAAAGAGCAGCTGATAAAATACCAAGAGGCGATGGGCGGCAGAGATAAGCTTTATAAAGCGGCTATTCAATCACGCTTGCTTGGCGGCTCAATCGTTATGCTCGGTGTAAAAGACGAAGAAGACAACCCGGAAAAGCCGATTGATTTTGACAAGCTGGACAAGGGCGACCTTGCGTTTATGAATGTTGTTAGCGTGGAAAAAATAAGCCAAGTTCAATATGAAACAGACCCGTTTAGTCCGATGTATGATACGCCGCGATATTATATGATTAACGGGCAGAAAGTTGATGTTAGCCGCTTGCTGGTGTTTGACGGAAGACCGTTGTTTAATAGCGCCTCAATGAACATTTTACAGAATTTTAGATTTAATCCTGCCGGATTTGGCGAAAGTGTATTGATTCCGGTTTATGACGCGCTTGTCCGGTTTGCCGGGACGCAAGAGGGGGCGTATCACCTTGTTAATATGGCAAGCGTCCTTTTGGTTAAATGCGACAAGCTTATGGACTTGCAGGCTTCAAATATGGGCGAGCGCGGTATGCGTATGCTTGAAAAAATGGCAGAGCAGATAAGCATATACCGGGCGGGGATACTGTCCGGTAAAGATGTTGATGTTGCACAACATAGCGCTACTTTTGGAAGTGTGCCGGAATTATTGCAGACGTTTGCGCAGGTGCTTGCTGCCGGTTCGGATATACCGGCAACCCGATTCTTAGGGCAAGCCCCGGGCGGATTGAATGCTACCGGAGAAAGCGACCTTGAAAACTACTATAACAACGTTGCCAGCTGGCAGAATACCGTATTAAAAGCAAATGAAATAAAAATGTATAATATTTTGGGCGTTTCTTGTTTTGGGCGTAAAAAATGGCAATCAATAAAGCCCGAGTTTGATATAGAATATAAGCCGCTATGGAATTTAAGCGAAACAGAGCAAGCCACCATTGATAGCACCCGCGCGCAGACAATCAGCTTGCTGGAGCAATCCGGTTATTTAAGCCGAGAGGCTGCACTTGAAGAACTAAAAGCCCGTAAAATCTTTATCAATGATGTAAAGGCTGAGGATATGCCGGATATGTCGCAGCTTGGCTATATGGAAGGCGCAGGGGAAGAGCAACCCCGGACACCGGAACAAAACAACGAGCTATTCGGAAAAATTGCCGAAGTTGGGAATAAATAGCCGATGTCAACGATTGTATTAAACAAAGCTCCAAACAAGACGCGCGGGAAGATTGTCGGCAAGGGAATTAAACCCCCGAAAGCGATAGAGTGGGAGGCACGCCGGGCAATTAACCGCGCCTTGCAGGAATTTGACGCCGAAATGGAGTATTTTAAAAACCACGTTGAAGACTACACCCCGGCGCAATCAAGCCGGATTTTATCGGAAATGCAGGAGAAGTGGGCGAAAAAGATTGAGCCGATAGCCGATAGGATAAGCGAAAACTGGCTTAATGCAATAAATGAACGGCAGAAAAAGAAATCAATGGAAGTCTTGCGAAAAGCGCTTGGCGTGGATATATCGGCTATATTTGAAGACCCGCTTGTTCAGCAGGGACTTGAAAATATGCGTTTTGAGGCGGCGTATTTGATTAAGACGATACCGTATGACAATATCGGTAAAGTTGCTGAGCGGGTTTATCAATACTACCGGGGCGAGCCTATGCCGGAGGGGCGAACACTCACACAGCAGCTTGCCGAGGAGTTTAAAATAAAATACGAGCGCGCAAAAACTATTGCCCGCGACCAGACAAACAAGATGAACGGGAATTTAACGCAAATTAGGCAGACCAGCTACGGGATTGAAGAGTATATATGGCGAACAGCACGTGATCAGCGGGTTGTTGGCAACCCTGCCGGGTTTTATCCAAAAGGCAACAGGGTTCACGGCAACCACTGGGAAAGAGAGGGGCATTTATACCGGTGGGACGAGCCGCCGGAGGACGGGGCGCCTGGGATAAGTATCCAGTGTCGGTGCTTTGCCGAGCCGGTTATTAACTTGGACAAATTAAAAGTCCAGTATTATTAAAAGAATGGGGCGGTGGAGAAAGGAAAAATGAAAAAGAGTGTTGACGAACAGTTAATCGCCCTTGGCGAGAAAATAGCTAAAAATTACCGCCTTATTGTTGCGGTTGCCGCTTTTCTTTATGGTTGTTTTATTTTTGTAAACACGCAGGCACAGCACAGCCAAGCCATTTTAGCGATACAAAACCAGCACAGCCACGATATAGCCGAATTAAGGGCAAGTCATACAAAGCTGCAGGAGCGGGTAACATTAAACGAAAAAAATTTTAACACGACTTCGGTAAAGCTGGATACAACATTAAACCGTATATCAACCGACTTGCAATTCATTAAGCAAAAATTGATTGAAAAGGGGATGAAATGAAAAAGATAGCGAAGTATAAATACAGAATAATTTTATTTGCCGTTTTAGTTTTGGCAATAGTCGCCCTTGTCGCCCCGGATAAAGCGGAAGAAGTCGCAAGGGCTTTTATGTTAATTATTGTAGGCATTTAAAAAAATAAATTGTGGATAACTCAAAAAAAGGGGGATTGGTGATGTTATCTTGTTTGATTGCTTTTATTTTCGGATTATGGGCAGGCAAGTTCCTATCCAAAAAAACGCGCGATAAAAATGGGCGATTTGCCAAAATACCGGAGTGGCGCAAATGGCTTTGATTTATTTTCTTCTTGGAGGTTTTCTCCGGCGCTGGTATGGCGGGCTTTTCCCGGACGATAAATATAAAGTGCTGGGAAATCGGGCGTTGCAGACCGGCGTAATGATTGGCGTTATGCTAGGCATATTTGTTGATGATTGGCAGAGTTGGCGCGATTGGCTTGTTTCCGGGGCGGTTGCCTTATGGCTGCAATTCCAGTTTTGGAGCCGCGGGCATGGCGCAGTATATGACTTGTCGCGTGGCGGCTACCCGGACGAAAAAACTATAAAACGTTATAATGAGCGCTGGTATCATATACCTTGCGACTGGCTGGCAGAAAAGCGCTTTTTTAGCTTTTACGGGTGGGGATATGACTTTACTTATATGCTTTTGCGCTACACTTGCCCGATGATGCCGATGATTTTATTTGATTGGAAATATACTTTAATCGGGTTAAGCGTTGCGCCGGTATATGCTTTCTGTTGGCAATGGAATGAGTCCGACGCTTGGTGTTTCAAATTAAAAGGCTTAAGCTCCGCTACAAACTTGGCAGAGGTTATTTGCGGGGGTGTTTTTTATGCCGGATGTTATCTTTTGGGGGCGCTATGACAAAACTTTTATCATATTTAGCGGCTTTTCTTTTGCTGGTTGTTTATATTTTATCAACCTTGTATATTGAGAGGGGTAACAAAATAACCGTGCTGGAAACGCAAAAAAACGCGCTTAACGGCAATATAAATTATTTGGAGGCAGAAATTGAGAAACGAAATGAAAAGGCGCTGGACACCGATAAGCGACTGCGCGAGATTGAGGAGGCGGCAGCGCGAGGAAAAAATAAGGCGGGTTTTGATTGGAATAGCAACATTGCTGCTGACCCTGTTATTATTAAGCTAAAGGAGCAAGGGAAAAATGACCGATGAAATAGAACGCCTAAAAAAAATGCAGGACTTCAACCGGCGGCAGGAAAAAACAGAGCCGGTGCATTGGGAGCCGGTGTCAAATATACCCGATAAAGCAGAAGAAAAGCGGCAGGAAATTATTAAAGCGGTGGAAGACCACCATAAAATGTATGTTGATTTGTGGTTGTCGCATTTAAAGGGGCGCGGGCGATGAAAGAGATTTTTATCATTGCAACCGCGCTTTTTTTGGCTTCCTGCACACAAACAGAATATGTGTATAGGGAAATACCGCGCGAGCCTATAACCTGCATAGAGCGGATAAATACGCCTTTGGATATGGCAAAATGCCTTGCAGAGTATAAGGCAAAATATTGAGATAAACAAAAAACTTGCGCATTTAAAACGGATTTTGTGAAAAAATCACAAAAAGTTGATGAAAAAGGGGCAAAATGATGATTATAGCCTACACGGACGCAACGATAGACGCAAAAGGGGTTGCCGGTATAGGTATTGTCATCATTAACGGGAGCAAGAGAAACAAAATCATTGAGCCATTGAGAACATATTTTTATGCCTCTTTTTCCGTAGCGTTTAAAGCAATGACAATTAGGATTATAACATCGTTGTTTCATTCCGGCATATATGTTATAAAGTCTTGTTCCATAGGAAAAATGTTTATAATTTTTGCCTTTGTTTTTTTCGTTTTTCTGACAACCGCAAGAAAATGTCTTTTTATTTAAAATTCCATCGGCTCTTGTAATATGGATTTTTCCGCAATCACAAATACACTTAAAAAATTTTCTTTTTCTATTTTTTTGATAAATATATAAAACTTCTAAAACGGTTAATCTTCCGTGTTTTTTTCCTACATAATCTTCATCATTCATTTTATTTGCCTTTATAAAAAAATTGCCTGTGTAAAAAAATAGCACAGGCAATAGGCATTTTGCTTTTCGGGAGCTACCCTAGTGCTATATATTTTGAATAATATTTTTTTTCAAAAAAATCAACATCTAAAATATTTTTAAAGAAAAAAAATCTTTCTTCTTTTCTACGGCGGACAAGCCCTTTTAAGACTTGCCCATTTGCTCTACACCAGTTCCATTCAGCAAAAGCTTGTTCCCATTTTTTTTCTTCAATATATCTATAACATTTTGATAATTCAAAAGAACCACCAATATTATATGAAATGCTAAAAAGACTTGCTTTCTGTTCGTCTGTAAAGTCGCCTTTTGGCAGCTTAATTTGTGTTTTGCAATACCACTCTAAAAGCTGGCAAGCCCTGTCTTCTGTTATCGGTTTGTCGGTTAATTTTACCCGTGCGCCCGATTCGTAGTAGGTGGTGCCGTAGCCGATAGTCGGACAACCTGCCGGACACAGATACGGTTCGGATTTAAAGCCTTCATATTTTTTTATCAAATCGTAAATTTTCATTTTGTTTCTCCCTCTTTTTTCAACAAAACGTTCATAATGATTATATCCGGTTGGCGCTTTTGAGTAAAGCACCGCTTAAATACGGTTTTCGCCTCAAACTTAGAGTTGGCTTTAACAATCTTTGTTTTGAGTTCTTCTTCACCTTTTATCCAATAAAAAACCTCATAATATTTTGAAATCATCTTTTCCCTCGCTTTTTTGAATTTACCCTATACTTTTCAATTTGTTCTGCCTCGGATAAAGGCAAGCCCAAAATTTTAACCCGATAATATATCGTATTATAAACAAGATTTTTTTCTATGCAGTATTGCCTTAGCGATAAACCGTCCGTTTCCCACTCCCGGCGCAGCCTCTTGCGGTTGGCAGAGGCGCAAGCTTCGTCTACGGATATATCTTCGTCAATTATCCGCTGGCGCAAGGTGTGATAATTAAAACCGTTTTCATTGCACCAGTCAACGAGGCTTTGACCGTCTGACCGCTTATACATCGGGCTTTTCCATTTACTCCCTTTGTGTGGCATTTTTCTTGCTCCTGGCGATTTTTTCATAGTCGGCAGCGGTGCTTCCTTTCTTAACAATCATCCCGCAGTGGGAACAACGCCACTTTCCGAAAAATGCGTTATCAACTCCGCAGACAAGCCAAACAAAAAGCCACACCCCGCAAGTGATAAGAGATAAAAACAAGTGAAGAATATGCGAAGTGCCTTTCTTTTGGATTAAAACTTGTTTTTCGCAATACGGGCAATATCCCGTTCCGTTTATTATAGCCATTTTTATTTACTCCTTTAAATAGTTGTTTTCGTTCAATATGTTTTCCGCCAGTTGTTCGGCGGCGTATTCTATGTCCATCTCAAATATGCTTTCAACGCTAAACACGCCGGTTCTGACTTCCGGTATACATTCAGAATAATATTGTTTTGCTGCCATTATACACGCGCCCGTTTCTATAACTGTTTTAGGCGGGCGGTATCCGTCAACATTGAAAGGGCTAAAAGAAGTAGCTTTATTGTCTGCTTTGCATATTCCCACAAAGCGCAAGTGGCTAATGCCTTTTATAACGATAAATTTTTCCAATCTTTTATCTCCTTATAAATAGAGGTTAATTCCTCAAAGGCTTTTTGCTGGTTTGTTTTCCCGGTTATAGATGAAAAGTCATCGGCAACATAAAGCCAGTGCATAGCGTTGTTTACGGATTGAGCACATTTTATAATAAGGTGCTGCAATTCCCGGTTGTTATGCTGCAACATCTCACATAAATTGATTGTTGACAACAAAACATCAGAACTTCTTTTTCCGTCATTGCAAGTATTTAATTCGTCTTGCGATTTAACAATGTTTTTTTTAGGCATTTTAATCGTTCCCCCTATTCAAATACCAGTTAGAATACCGCATATATACCCGTTCCGGATATGCCGCGAAAATATGCTTGTCTTTTGTTTCTTCAAAAGCCTTGATTTTGTGGGATATGTTATATAAATGGCTTGCCCATATATCCTGCGCCGCCTCAAATGTTTCTTGTTCAATATTGCAAACGGCGATAACGTCTTCATATCCCGGTTTATTTGATTGAATAATAAAAACAAACTCTATCGGATATTCGCCATATTTTTCCCGGACAGCCTCGCAATAATGAACGGCTTGGAGCGGGTATTGCAGTTTTTCCGGCCATTTAATAACGCTATCAATATCGGAGCTTGTTTTATAATCAATTAAAACGATTCCCTGATTTGTGCGCTTTATTGCATCTATTTTCGCCTTGCAATCAACATCGTTTTCCTGATTGTGCCAAATAATAGGAAGTTCGGCAGTTGCCCCGGTTACAATCTTTTTGACTTCCGGGTGGGAGCGGAGATTCGCGAGCATAGCCGTTGCGTGATTCCACTCGTCCTGATTGATAACAATTTTACCGGGGTTTTCGGCTTTTATTGCCTCATGTTTTTTGTTGCGCCGGGATTGTCCGAAATCGGCGATAACATAGCGGTTTTGTGCCTCTTTTGGCTCAAGCAAAAGACAATGCGTTAAGCCACCGAAAACAAGCGCGTCTGTTTCTGCGTCCGGTTGTTTTTCCGGGTTGAATGGACTTGTCCGCCAAAATTCATACGGGCTTTTGTCGTATGTTTTTATTTGGCTTGCCGATATTGCCGGATAGGCGAAATAATCATCATCGGATTTAATCTCAATATCTTTTAACATTTTAGCTCCTTAATTAAATGTTGCGGCAGTTGATTGAAAATAAGCAGTGCTGTTCTTGCAGGTTTTCACGCTCTTGACGGCACAATTCTGCGTCAATGCCGAAAAGGATAAGCCAACCCAACATTATGCCGGTAAACCCGCAAATAAATCCGTTAATAAATGCTTTGTTGATTTTGTAAATTTTTTTCATCTGTATCACTCCTTTTAAAATCGTTGTGGTGTTTACATAGTCATATATAACAGCTTTTTTGATAATGTAAAGAACTTTTTTATAATTTTTCAAAAAAAATTTAATTATGTGCAAAAAGGTTTATTTGCGCGGTGTTGACTAAGGTTTATTTTTGCGTTTATCATAAAGGCACAAACAAAAAAAGGAGTTTTGTTAATGTTTGTTAAATCGGAGCGTGTAAAAATCGGCAATAATTGGCGGATTGACGATGACGGGTTTATGCTGGTGCGTGCCAGGGTATTAAAAGAGGGTATTTTCCCGTATCGGACAAGTGAAATTGAGGGCTTAAAAGAAGAACAGCCGGTTATAGACGTATATATTCCCGCGGCAGAATTTACCCCCGCTGCATTAAAAACAGGCGAGGGCGACCCGGTTATCGTGGATGAACACGAGTGGCGCACGGCAGACAATACGCTTAAAGACGGGTTGACCAAAGGCACGGTTGCAGGGAATTTGTCCGTTGACAGTAAAGGCGGTGTTGTCTGCGAATTTAAGATTTATGACGCCGACACCATTAACAAGATAAAAAGCGGCGAGCTGGTGGAAGTATCCGCCGGGTATGAAGCCGATTTTGTGAAAGAAGACGGCAGCTTTGCCGGTATGCCCTACGGGTATAAGCAACAAAACATCGTATTCAATCATATGCTGCTTTGCCATAAAGGCGAGGGGCGTTGTGGTGCTGATGTTAGAGTTTTTAACAAAAAAACAGGAGTAGAAAAAATGACTGTAAAAATCCGTTATAAAGTTGGAAATACCGACAAAGAAGTTGAGTTTTCCAACGAAGATGACGCAAAAAAAGCCGAGGATATGGCTAAAGACTTGTCCGGGGCTAAAGGTGCTGAAATTGACAATGCACTTGACGAAATCAAGGAAAAGAAAGAACAGATTGAAACCCTGAACGCTGAGCTTGAAGATGCAAAGCGCAAAGTTGAGGAATACAAGCAGAAACTTGACGAGGCTTTGAGTCCAGAGGCGCAAGAGGCGCTTGCCGAGGATATTTTGGAACAGCGCGAGGCAGAAGACGCGGTTATTGAAACCGAAGTGGAAGACGAGGAAAAAGAAGAAGTCCGTAATGCTTGCAAGGCAATGAATAGGGCTGAAAGACTTGTCCACCTGGCAAGCCACGTTATGAACAAAAAAGGCGTTGATATTAAAGACTGGAGCGATGACCAGAAAATTGGCGCGTTTATGGCGATTGCCGCCGAGGCAAAAGCTAAAATCGGCAACAAAAAGAAACTTGTAGCCGGTGCCGGGGTTGTTTCTGCAAAAACCGGTAACAGCGGACTGGACGCGAAGTCCCGTATGCTGATGTTTCGTAACAAAAAATAGAGGAGTAAAAAAAGATGAGTAACAATAGAGGCATTTACGGCGGCGTGCCGTTTGGCGCTATTCAAACCAACTTTTACGACCAGCAGGAAACCTCTGCAGACGGGCGGTTAGCTTATGCAAGCGATATTGACCTCTGCGATGCCATCTCTGTTGGCGAAGAAGGCGGTGTTGGCGTTGGCTATGGCGTAAAAATCGTTGCTTTGTCCGGAGCGGCAAAACGCCCGGGAATTAACGACCAGCAGATTATTCTGCCGGATAGTTCTTCAACCGCTGCTGATTTTGGCGGTATGGTTATCCGCACAATGGCTGGCAATACCGGCGCTGACGGCGAAAACTATATGCGCGAAAAATCAATGGCAACCGTTCTGCGTAAAGAAAGAGTCGGCGGGCGTATTTATGTTCGTATGGCTGACGCTTTTACGGCTGGGGCTTCCGCTTATTGGCGTATTGCCGAACGCGTGCCGAATAGCAATGTTAAAGTAGGGCGTTTGTGTGGCGCGGCAATCTCCGGGCAGGGAACAACCCCGGCGGTAGCTGCAACCGGAACTGTAACCTTTACCCAAAACCCGTCTGACGGCGACACGCTGCAGATTGGTTCCGTAACCTATAAATTTATGACTTCCCCGGCAGCTGCAAACGATGTTGCCATTAAAGGGACTGTATATGAAACAGCCCAGAACTTGGCTGACGTTATCAACGGCGATTCCGGCGATGCATACGCGGGGACAACCTCTCCGTCTTTGGATGTTTCGGCAGAAGTTC
>ENA-OPMH01000044-OPMH01000044.1-human-gut-metagenome-genome-assembly--contig:-NODE-44-length-33240-cov-2.869640_pt1 | contig 33240 bp, 32 predicted proteins | sample MGYA00241525_ERZ501747 | MGnify/ENA primary metagenome ERZ501747 (study PRJEB25962, sample SAMEA2042611) | human gut metagenome | biome: human gut; feature: human-associated habitat; material: faeces...
ACCCGCCATAGAATTTAAGAAAGAAGGGCAGGTATTCGGAATAGGCTGCCAGATATTTAAAATTGCCGGACCGGTTGTATTATACGGTGTATTGTCCTCATGGATTCTTGGCCTTATATACTGGATTGTAAAGATGATTAATGGATAAATATGAGTTGAAAAAATATATAAGGCACATTATAATGAATGGACTGACTTTAAGGGAAAAAGATTATGAAAAAGAACAATAAATTTTTTAAGTACGTATCACAGAATATTTTTGCAATGATTGGTATGTCCTGTTACATCATTGCGGACACATTTTTTATATCAAGAGCAGAGGGAACTGACGGAATAACAGTTTTAAACCTTGCACTTCCGCTATATGGGATTATATTCGCAATCGCTGCCATGATTGGAATAGGTTCGGCAACAAGGTATGCAATAGCAAGGGAACGAAAAGACAAGGACGAGAACAGATATTTCTGTAATGCTGTTGTTTTTGAATTTTTGATCGGACTTATATTCATGACCGCAGGTGTATTTTTTACCGATAAAGTAATGGCAGTAATGGGCGCAGACAAGGAAATAATTGAACTTGGAAGAGGCTATAACAGAATTTTTCTGGCATTTGCACCGGCTTTTATGGTTAATTATACCTTTACGGGGTTTGTTAGGAATGACAATGATTCAAAACTTGTTATGATTGCCACGCTTACAAGCTGTGTATCCAATATTATACTTGATTATGTATTTATGTTTCCAATGGGGATGGGCATGAACGGTGCGGCACTTGCAACATCTTTATCGCCTATCATAAGTATACTGATCTGTTCAATCCATTTCTTAAAAAAAATAAACAGAATAAAATTTATTCCTTCATTGCCAAGTATAAAGCTGTTATTCAAATCCTGCCAGCTTGGAGTTGCATCCTTTGTGGCAGAGATTTCTTCAGCGGTTACAACAACTGTTTTTAACTTTATCCTGCTTAGAATAGCAGGCAATACAGGAGTTGCTGCTTATGGTCTTATTGCCAATCTTGCCCTTGTAGGTGCAGCTATCTTTAACGGTATTGCGCAGGGAACACAGCCTCTTGTAAGTGAATCTTTTGGCAGGGGTAATGATAAGGAAGTTGCCTCGTACCTGAAGAAAGCTGTAATTACAGCTTTGGCATTTGCACTTATAATTGTAGGAATTATATACGGATTTACGGATTACTGTGTGGCTCTTTTCAACAGTGAACATTCTGTTGAACTTGCAAGTCTTGCCTATCCGGGAATGAGAATATATTTTATCGGATTTATTTTTGCCTCATTAAATATTGTATGCGCAGCATTTTTCGGGGCCACGGAACAGGCTGGCAGGACTTTTTTAATATCCATAATGAGAGGATTTGTCATGAATGTGATAAGCTCATTGGTTCTTTCATCAATATTTGGTATAACGGGAGTATGGCTTGCATTCCCTGTTGCAGAATTTGTAACAGGCGTTGTAACTGCCTTGCTTCTCAGAAAATATTTTCAAAACAACAGGAGAGAAAACCATGAATGAAATAGAAGCCCACTACAATAAATTCAACGAAGAGAAAAGACTGGATTCCCGTCACGGCAGGGGAGAATATATAACTTCCATGAAGTATATACATAAATATATACCTGAATGTGATGATCCGGCAGACATCAATATCCTGGATATAGGTGCGGGTACAGGCAGGTATTCAGTACCACTTTCAGAGGAAGGATATACAGTGACAGCGATAGAGCTTGTGAGACATAATCTTGGTCTTTTAAAAGCAAAAAACAGTAATGTAATCGCTAAACAGGGCAATGCACTTAATCTCAAGAAATATCCTGAAAATTACTATGATGTGGTTCTTTTATTCGGACCGATGTACCATCTTTTTACTTTTGAAGATAAGTTAAAAGCTCTTAATGAAGCAAAAAGAGTATGTAAAAAAGGTGGAACCATCCTTGTGGCATACATAATGAATGAATATGGTGTAATAACATACGGTTTTAAGAAGCAGCATATCCTTGAAAGCATTAAAGAGGGAAAACTGACAGAGGATTTCCAGATACTTTCAGAAGAAAAAGATTTATATGATTATATGAGGCTTGAGGCTATTAATAGTCTTAATGAAGCTGCGGGACTTGAAAGAATACAGATAATTACCCCTGACGGCGCAGCTGATTTCATGCGACAGGAGCTTAACAGACTGACGGAGGAAGAATTTGAAATGTTTATAAAATATCATCTTTCAATATGCGAACGTCAGGATATCCTTGGAGCTTCGGCACACACCCTTGATATACTCAGGGCGTAATTGGAAGCCTTGTTGCATCCGGCTTTGGTTGGGAATCTCTACCTAAACGGCGGAAATTTCTCATATGGGTAGAAAATCCCGGTGCCGCTTGCCCTGCAACCTTGAAGACCCATCCAGAAATAGTGCATTTTTCGATTAGAGTTTGTTGTTTACATATAGAAAGAAAATTAAAAAATGTCAAAGAAAAAAAAGAAAAGCAGCTTAAAGCTATATGGGGATATCTTTCACTAAGGATTGAATATCTGAAAGACATTCCTAAAAATATTTTTGATAAAGGTATTTCTGCAATATCTTATACAGAAGAATTTAAAGAAGAATTTGATAAAAATCCAAAGGATACATTAAAGCATATTATTGATAAACTGAACTCTGAATTGAATTCCATATTACATGAGTATGATTTTAATTAAGCTCGCCCCAGATTTTGACAAATCAACATTAAATCCGAACTTAGATGAGTCTAAAATATGGTTTGATGAAATGGCTGAGCAATTATATAATTCAAAGCTTGAAGTTGAGAAAAAAACTTAGAAAAAGGGGATACCCCAAATCCGGAAATCAAGGAGATGGATGAACACTTTACTGCAATGACAGGACTTGAAATGGATAGTAACAGAGGTTTTAAATTTGTATTAATTGAAGACGGCAACTACGATATTGAAAAAACTCCTTTACACGGATATGATTCAGTATATCAGTATACAAGTGTTTGGGACGATTTACTTGAGACAAGAAAAACAGTCATGAATTTTATGAGTCCTAAAAATTTAAAAGCAGAATTTGATGAAAAAGATATTGCTAGTCTACTTAGAACATTCGAAAGAAATCTGAGCGTTGACAGGTAATTTATCAAATGTTATGTATTTACTTCAATCGCTTTTCTTAATTGCTGCTGAGCCGGATTCAAAGAAAATTCCGGGGAAATAATATACAAATAGCAATCAGCTTCAGCCATTGCAAAACCTGATTTTTTTAGCAACCATATACTTATTTATCTTGGATAATATTTGCCTTCTTAACCTTTTTAATGGTTCCGTCAGGATACTTAATTGACATATTGTCAAGGTGTGCTCCGATTCCTGCCTTAATGCTGTTAATATAATCCCATCTTAATCTTCCTTGTTCTTCTTTTTCTTCTTCAGTAAGCCCTGTTTCTTTGGATTTATGATATAATTCATTAATTCTTGCTATTTTTTCTTCCATTGTCATAGTAATAATCTCCAATCTTCCTTGTGATAGGTATTTTACCACATTCGTGAATTAACATACAGTATTTTATTTAATTTTTACTAAAATATAGGGAGAAATATACAAATGTGACAGAGAAAGTGGTATATTGTACACAAAAGAAAAAGGTGCTAATTAATATTCAGGAGGCGGGTATAATGGCAAAGGCAGGAAGAGGACAGACAAGGCGGACTCCAAACGCAGAGTATTAAGATCGGGAGAAAGCGTAAGGGCAGATGACAGTATGTGAACTGGTAGACCGATATTTGAAAACAAAGACAGGAGTAAGACAAAGCACGAAACAGGGATATGTTACAGTACAGAGATTACTTGCAAAGGAAATATTGGCAAAAAGACGATACGAAGTGTGAAAACTTCCGATGCAAAGTTATTCCTTATAAAATTGTAGCTGGAAGATGGGAAAAGCTACAGTTCCATTCATACCATCCGGGGAGTGTTGCGCCCGGCCTTTCAGATGGCGGTGGATGATGACATTCTGGTAAAGAATCCATTCGGATTTCAGCTTGTCGGGGTATTGGTAAATGATTCGGTCACAAGAGAGGCAATTTCCAAAGACCAGATGAGAAATTTCTTAAAGTTTGTGCATGACGATGTGGTGTACTGTAAATACTATGAAGTGGTGTACATACTCTTTCATATGGGAATGAGAATATCAGAATTTTGTGGACTGACGATGAAGAATATTGATTTGGAGAACAGAACCGTGAATATCGACCACCAGTTGCAGAGAACATCAGATATGCGGTATATCATAGAAACCACAAAGACGGATGCCGGAACAAGAGTATTGCCAATCACAGAGGATGTGGCACAAATGTTTCAGGTAATCATTGAGGACAGAACTGCACCGAAAGTGGAGAAAGCTATAGATGGATATAGTGGATTCCTATTTTATGATGATAATGGAATGCCACTTGTGTCAATGCACTGGCAGCACCGCTTCAACCATATGGTCGGCAGATACAATGACATCTACCGGGTGCAGATGCCAAACATTACGCCTCATGTATGCCGACACACCTATTGCTCGAATATGGCAAAATCGGGAATGAATCCAAAGACGTTGCAGTACCTCATGGGGTATTCGGATATTAGCGTTACCATGAATGTGTACACGCATATTGGGTTTGGTGATGTCGAGGAAGAATTGAAACGGATGGAAGAGTTTAGGAAAGCACAGGCAGAGGTTGAGCAGAAGAAGGAGAAACCGATGTCGCAGAAGATGTTTAAGGTAGTTTAATATGGAAAAGAGATGACGTCCTGGTTTAGGCTGGGGCGTTTTTTCTATAGAAAAAGGTGAACTGAGAATGTATAATAATATAGAATAAGGTTGCATAAAGGTGGTATTCTGATATGAAAAAAAACAATGTGATAGATGAATCAAAAAAGGAATTATTTCGAGAGGTTCTTAATTATAGTGATGAGTACATTTTTGAAGAATTGACTCCTAGAACATTGAAAAAGATGCACAATTTCTTTGTGGAACATAAATGTGCTGAAACATTTAAGGAGATTAAGAGTAAGAATCAAATTAATATAAAAGGTTGTGGTCCTAATGGCTTAGAGCGTTTGATAGTAAAGGAAATCAGAGAACAATATGGTTTAGATATTTTAGAAGCAAGTGAAAAATTTACTACTTTTTACCCGATTTTTAGTGAAGGGGTTATAAAGTATGAAAGTGTTAATGGATTACATTATACTCATTTTAAGGTTTCCGGTCAGACTGAAAAGACATTTGGAATGGAAATAAAGGAATATAAGTTGTACCATAATGTGTTTTATCTAACATATTCTATTAGAATAAAGGAAATGAGCAAGCATATTCCTTTTTATTTGTCGGAAACAGTAGGAGAAGACATAAGGTATCTTTTATTTAGCGGACCACTTAGTGAAGAAGTTGACAAGGAATTTTCTGAATTAGAGAAACTAATGATAAGGCGTACAATAAATAACGAACAAAATTATGATGAAGAAATGACAATTATATTATATAACACAATTGCTAATTTCCGTGCAGTAAATTTTTTTTGGGAAAAATATAATCATGATTTGCTATTGCACAGTATTTCTTCGGATTGGTTTTATGATAATGATTTTTTCAAAATCAATAACTGGAGATATGAGATACAAGGTATAAATGATTTAGATGAACTGTATCAAAAAAGACTTGAAGATTATTGTGATTATATTTTAAATTCGAAAGATGATATGATGGTGCTTAGGAAGAATACAATTGATAGTGTTATCAATGGGATTGTTAGAAAGGCAAATATTACTAAATTATATGCGGCAACGGGATTTGTATTTAGTAGTGGTTTAAGGTTATTGCAGGAATCATTAAATATAATTAATGACAGAAATGGAAAATGTAGGATAGTAGCAGGTTCCTTGAATAGTTGTGTAAATGAGAATGTGAATAATAAGATTGATAAAACTACTGTTAATTATTTAAATGCTTTAATCAGGAGTAAAAAAATTGAATTGTATTCGTATATTGGTGCTTTTTATCATGGTAAGTTTTATTATCTCTGTAATGAAGATTATGCGTATATTATTATAGGTTCAAGTAATATTAGTAAAACGGCGTTTCACAGCAATTTTGAATTAGATATATTGCATAAGGTAAAATTAGGGAGTAGTCAAGATAAATTATTTTCAGATTGGTTTAATGGATTTATTTCACAGTGTGATAAGATAACAAATTTAGATGAGAAACAGTTTGAGGACTTTAATTGGAATAATGAATTAGATGTATTTAAACCTTTAAATAGAAAGATAGTTTCATCTAACGAAATTAAGAAAAAAATTGCTGCTTTAACAGATGAAGAAACACAGTTTAGACTAAATATTTGGATGGATTATAGACCAGATATTATTTGTGATGATATTTCTATAGAGGCGTTAAAATCATATACAATGTTTGCATTTTTGGAGGAGGAACTTGTTGTCTTTGAATCGTTTGAACCACAGAATGCATTTTACGTATTCGGTTGTCCTAATGGCCTTGAAAATCTTATAAATAGTATTGCAAAATTAACTAAATCACAGATGACACTTTCAAAGTGGTATGTTGATAGAGGTAACCATATATCTAATCGGAAGAGTTTGCAACAAAGAATATCAAGATTATTTAAGCTCTAAGATATACCTAAGTCCTTAGTAGTACACACACCTCGTTTTACTACCATTTCTACTGCCCAGCAGTAGTAATAACTTGCAAAACTATGCTCAAATTTGCCACAATCTGCATTTTTGAGCCAAACCACAAAATCCCCGGAAACCTTTGCAAAACAGGGCATTTCCGGGGCAAAACAAGGAGAAACAAAACTATGATAAAAATACTTTTCATCTGCCACGGCAGAATAGCAACGGAAAAGACATCATGGATGGTTCTTTTTTGATGAAAAATAAAATGATTTTTTTTAGATTTTACTTGACAAAAGCAGAGTTTTGCGGACTTACGTTAAAGGATATAGACTTGGAGAAAAGAACAATCAACGTGAATCATCAGTTACAGTATGTAGGGAATAAGGGAAAGTACACAATGATGTCTTATCAATGGGAAAAATGCTTTCAGCATGTGGTTGAGAAGTACAATAGAATTTATCGAGTGCAACTTATCTGTAGAAACATTGAAATATTTAATGGGACATACAGATATAAGTGTTACCTCAAATGTGTATACACACCTTAAGTTGGAAGATGCACAGAGAGAAATGGAGAGGCTTGAAAGGATAGAAAAAGAAATGAAAAAGTGTGCCAAGTAAGGAAATAAAGGGCATAGGGAAAAAGTACTGATGAGTACGAATCGGGTTTATATCTAGATTTGTACTCATTTTACTTGCCGAGATATGGTAAAATATGCGATTTTATGCTAGGATAGGTACACTAGGTTAGATGTCGTGAAAGTGTGATAAAACCTTGGAAAAATAAGGATATACAAGGAAAAACGAAGATATGCAAGATAAAATTAAAGTGCTCATGGTTTGCCACGGCAGCTTATTAACAATACTAGCAAAGCATTGAATTTACTGGCTTTCGACCATTATATTGTGATTTTTACCAACGATTTACCAAAATTGATTTGAGCCCTGGCAAATTGTGTTTTAAAAAGTGAATTAAAAAAATATAAAATCAACATAAATACATAATTAAAAGAGTTGAAATAATGTCACGAAAAATATATAATAATCGTGACAAAGGAGGCGCTTATATGTCCAATGGAATTTACTCCGAAATAAAAAAAAGAATAGAATTATCAGATGGTGGAACGGTGTTTGTCACTTCTGATTTTGCAGATTTAGCAACGATAACAACTGTGAGAAAGTGTCTTGGCAGACAGGTAAAAGAAAAGACAATTCGCAGAATTTTAGATGGAGTGTACGAGAAGCCTGTATATAGTAGTTTACTTGAGAAAAATGTTCCTGTTAATCCAGAAACTGTTGCATATGCTATTGCTAGAAATTTTCATTGGACTATTGCTCCATGTGGGGATATTGCTTTAAATAAACTAGGTTTATCAACACAGGTTCCTGTAGTTTGGTCATATATCAGCGATGGACCATATAGAAAATTCTCATGGGATAATATAACTGTTTCATTTAAACACAGAGCAAATAGAGAAATATCATTTATGTCTGAACCTACAATTTTAGTAATCGAAGCATTAAAGACATTAGGTAAAGAGCGAGTGGATGATAATATTATATTAAAAATAAAAAATCAATTATTGAAAGAACAAAAAATAAAAATGATAGAGGAAGCTACAGATGTTAGTGAATGGATATACACAGTGATTAGAAAGGTATGTGCTGATTAATGAGAAAAATCGCAAGACTACAGATCAAAGATAGAACTGAACTTTTTCATGCTACTGCAATTTCAATGGGAATGCAACCTAATGTAGTTGAAAAAGATTTTTGGGTATGCTTTATGATAGATCATCTTTTCCATGATTGTAAGTATAAAAATGCTTTTGTATTTAAAGGCGGTACAAGTCTTTCTAAGTCGTATCATGTGATTGAACGTTTTTCTGAGGATATAGATTTGATACTTGACTGGAGAAAAATTGTAAACAGCGTTAATCCGTGGGAAGAAAGATCAAAAACGAAACAGGATCAGTTTAACAAACTGATAAATACGGAAGCTGCGAAATTCTATGAAAAAGAACTAGTACCTCAATTGAATATAGAAATAGAAGAAAAGCTAGGAAGAGGGGAATGGGTTTCTGTTGATAAAGATGATAAGATGGTTGTTAATTTTTATTATCCGCAGATATTTGCAACAGGATATCTACGGTCATGTGTTAGATTAGAGATTGGTCCATTGGCAGAGTGGCTACCATCACACGAGACATTTATTACACCATTTGCAGCAGAGAAGTATCCCACATTGTTTGAGCAAAAGAATACATCAGTGTTGACAATTGATGTTGAAAGAACTTTCTGGGAAAAACTTACAATATTACATAAAATTGCAAATTTTCCTGAAGAAAAAATTTTACCAGTTAGGTATGCGAGACATTTGTATGATGTGTATAATATGGGCAATTCATGGGTAAAAGAAAGTGCATTTAAGAGAAAGGAATTGCTAGAAAAGGATATTACATTTAAACAGAAATTCTATTATGCAAAGAGTGCACATTATGAGACTGCAACATTAGGAACAATTATGCTTGTGCCAGGAGAACGAATACATAAAGCTCTAAAAGAAGATTACCAGGCTATGCGAAATATGATATATGGGAAGATACCGGAATACGAAGAAATTATAGAATATCTTCGTAAGTTGGAAGAAGAGGTGCATGGATTGGAATAGTGTGAGTGATAAATTGCAATTTTTGAAATAGGTGATATATAATTATTGGAGGAAATATTAAAAATGGAAGTAAGACAAATATCAAATAGAAAAAATAAGATTTGTTTGTGTGTGGGAATTGGCATGTGTGTCATAAGTGTTATAGAAATGCTGTTGATAAAATTTTATTTTAAATCTAAATGGCCAGGTCAAAATGTAGATTTATTTTTTTTATGGCTTGGTATTATAGGCATTTTAATGATACTAATAGCTGGTGTTAATATTTTAAGTAATATCGAAATAAATAAGTATCTAAAAAATTCAGCATATGGCATAGATTATCAAAAGGAAATTTCAACCTATAAAATAATTGGGAAAAATAAGAAAAAAATTAAAAATGGGGCTTTGAAATTTGAAAAATATAGTGCGTGGAAAGAATACATCGAGAAAACGTTTGAGGCGATTATTGATAATGAAGATGCATATCGTTTTATGGTTAGAAGACTTAGAAATAAAGAAAGTTATAAAGAATTAATTACTTCAGCAGTAATTCCAATAGAAATTGGAATGCTTACAGTATTTTATTCTGCTGGCATAGATACTTCTAAGATAGGTACAATTCTATCTATATTGGTTTCAGCTGTTTTTTTACTTATTATTGTGGTGGTAAATTATCTTGACTGTAAAGAAGAGATAAACTTTATTTTAGATTTCAATGAAATAGTATTTCCATCAAAATTCCATCTAAAAAGCATCTCTTATCATCAAGCTCCTTGAGATTGTTATATAAGAAGTATATTAAAATGCAATGGGACTTTCAGATACACAGTATTTTGTGATGATGAAAAATAATTAAAAACGATAACTTACAATCTATCGGATGATGGATTATCTTATGATAAGTTTGTGGATATTATATTGATTATATGTGATAGTGGAAGGAAATTTACCAATTTTTTTACCGATTTTGCAGACAAAAATATGACAAGATATACCAATATATGCTGAAATATGCCAGATTATATGTACTTGTAATCTGATGCGTGGCATACTAACGTAAGTGAAATTAGTGTATTAATGGGTATTTGCAAAGATATGCAAAGTTATACAAAAATATGAAAGGATATTACAATCATGATAAAAGTACTTTTTATCTGCCACGGCAACATCTGCCGTTCCCCCATGGCAGAATATATATTAAAAGACATGGCTGAGAAGCGGGGCTTGAAAGACATTTTGGAGATAGCATCAGCAGCCACCAGCACGGAAGAGATATGGAACGGCAAAGGGAATCCGGTTTACCCGCCGGCACAGAAGGAACTTTTGAAGCACGGGATAGGAAAGACGGGATATACTGATTTTACCGGGAAAAGGGCAAGGCAGGTAACAAAAGAAGATTACGGATATTATGATTATTTATTGTGCGCCGATGGTAATAATATAAGAAATACAATAATGATAACGGGACCCGACAAAGATAATAAAATTAGGCTCTTGATGGATTTTGCAGGGAAACCGGGCAGGTCCATTGCAGACCCATGGTATACGGGCAGATTTGACGAGACCTATAAAGATGTGGTAGAAGGATGTGAGGGACTGTTAGACTTTTTAGGACTAAAATAAATTGGATGGTGAGAATCAATGAAGACAGGATTGATAATGGAAGGCGGAGCAATGAGAGGTATGTTTACCTGCGGAGTTATAGATGTGATGCAGGAGGCAGGGATAACCTTTGATGGGGCAATCGGCGTATCGGCGGGAGCTGTGCTTGGATGTAATTATAAGTCGGAACAGATTGGGAGAGCCTATAGGTATACGAGGCAGTATTGCAAAGATTACAGATACGGAAGCATGAAATCATTCAGAAAAACGGGAAATGCCTATGATGTGGATTTCTGTTACCATGAAATACCGGAAAAACTGGACGTTTTTGATAAGGAAGCCTTTAAGGCTAATCCAATGATATTTTATGCGGTGGCAACGGATGTTGTTACGGGAAAAGCTGTATATCATAAATGCAGTGACGGAGAGCGGGAAGATATTGAATGGCTCAGAGCATCTGCATCCATGCCACTTGTGTCCAGAGTGGTGAATATTAATGGGCATAATCTGTTAGATGGGGGAATAGGAGATTCAATACCACTTAAATTTATGGAAGAGCAGGGATTTGACCGGAATGTTGTAATACTGACCCAGCCCCTGCATTATGTAAAACAAAAAAATAAATTTATGCCGATAGCAAAAATCTTTTTACACAAGTATCCTAATATGGTAAAATCAATGGGAGACAGACATTTCAGATATAATGACACAATCAGCTACATTGAGAGCAGGGAAAAAGAAGGAAAAGTGCTGGTAATCAGACCACCGGAAGCTCTTAATATAGGAAGTATGGAGACCAGAACCGAAGAGATAGACAGGGTATATATGATAGGTAGAGAAACGGGCCTTGGATATGTGGAGTTAATCAAAGATTTTTTGAAAAAAGATATCTTTGCGGGAAATAAGCTGTCCTAAAGAATGTTTTTTAAGGAGTAGATATGGAACTTTCAGCAATAAGACATATAGCAGATAAAAGATGTTGCTTATCAGTTGGAAATAACGGTTTTTTATTTAGAATACAGACTAAAAAAAGTGATGTATCGGAAATTGTACTTCATACATTGGATAAGTATATGAAGCCTGAAGTAAAAGATACGAAGCAGGCACATATGATGAAAAAAATCGCAACAGACAGGCTTTGCGATTATTATGAGACAACGGTGTACTTTGATTACAGCATAAGATGTATAAGATATTATTTTGAAATAACAGGAAATGACGGAGAAAAAGTATTCATCGGAAGTGAATGTTTTTCCGGAAATGAGATAACAGACATTGACAGAATGTATAACTGCACATGCAAGTTAAGGGAAGAAGAAAGAATTGATGTCCCTGATTGGGCGGCAGGTAAGGTTGTATATCAGATTTTTCCTGCAAGATATGCTACAACAAAGCATGTACCGGAGAATGTCTGGTATAAAGCACCGATAGGAGACAAAACAGACCTTAAAGGTGATTTAAGAGGAATAATTAATACTTTGGACCATCTTAAGGAACTTGGAATAGATATATTATATCTCACACCGATTTTTAAATCTCCGTCAACACATAAATATAATACTGTAGATTATTACGAGATATCTCCTGATCTGGGAACTAAGGCAGACCTGAAAGAGCTTGTGGAAAAATGCCACGAAATGGGTATGAAGGTTATACTTGACGGAGTTTTTAATCATACAGCCACCGATTTTTTTGCTTTTCAGGATGTAATGAAGAATGGTAGCAGTTCCAGGTATTATGACTGGTATTATATAGAAAAATATCCCATCAATATGGGTTCGGGAACTAATATTCCGGGATATCTTACGTTTGCATATTATGGCGGAATGCCAAAACTTAATATGTCCAATGATGAAACGGCAGAATATTTTACCAACGTAGGCAAGTACTGGATTGAGGAATGTGACATAGACGGCTGGAGACTTGATGTCGGAGATGAGATTTCCCATTCATTTATGAAAAAATTCAGAAAAGCAATCCGCAGTGTCAAAAAAGATGCCCTCATTGTTGGAGAAGACTGGCAGCACGGCAGGGATTATCTTGACGGTGATGAATGGGACAGCATAATGAATTACAGCTTCTGGCGTCTGGTTAAAGATTATGTTATGGACAGCAGTATAACTGCAAGCGAAGCGGTTGAAGACATAGGACATATAAGAGGAATGTTTCCATCACAGATATTCAATGTGTTGTGGAATTTGATTGATACACATGATACTCCGCGTTTTCTTGCAATGTGCGGTAATGATAGGAAAAAACAATGTTTTGCTGCGGCAATGTCGCTGCTTTTACCCGGTATGCCTTTTATATATTACGGAGACGAATATGGAATCGGAGGGGGAAATGACCCTGACAACAGACGTGGAATGTTGTGGGATTCCAAATATCAGGATGAAGATACATACAGTCTGTACAGAAAGCTTATTGCAATCCGTAAGGAATATAAAGATATAGCACAGGGCACAATAACCGAATACAGGACAGATGATGAGAATAATATAATTATATACTGTTGTGGTGAAGGTGATGGCAAAGTGACTGTTATTCTGCATGGAAAAGGTGACAGAGTGACCTTGGAAGAGTTTGCCGGCAGGAGTAATCTTTTATCCGATAAGATATTTGACGGTATAATGGAAGAATTTTCTATAGCAGTGATAAAATAATTATGTTATAATTTTAAAAAAATCAGGAGGATATTGATATGAGTATGGCAAGTGAAAGAAAAGCCGAGATGCAGGTTTTTCACAGTGGTGATGTAATTGTTTCAGACAGAATATACAACCTTACACTGGGAGCAACAGTGTTATGGGGAGTGGCAATGAACGTTGTTCTTTGTGTTTTTTGCGGTGATTTTGTTGCAAGCGTTAATCCGTTTATTTTCCTTATTGCATATTTTGCATTGGCATTTGGCGGTCAGGTAATTTCATATAAGAGTAAGAGTCCGGTTGTCAGTTTTATCGGATATAATATGGTAGTTGTGCCGGTAGGGCTTGTTGTGGCTTCCGTTGTTTCATATTACGGCGGAATAGGAGCGGAAGAAGTAGGACTTGCATTTCTTTTTACTGCGATAATCACAGGATGTATGATTTCTTTAAGCATAATATATCCTAACTTTTTCTCAAGAATCGGCGGTTTATTGTTCGCAGGACTGATTGGGCTTGTTTTATCCGGAATAGTAATGACATTCCTTGGTATTGATTCTTACATTTATTCATGGATTGGAGCAGTAATTTTCAGCCTCTACATCGGATATGATTATTATGTTGCACAAAGATATATCAAGACAGTGGACAATGCGGTAGACAGTGCAATATCAATTTATCTTGATATAACCAATCTTTTCCTCCATCTGCTCAGAATACTTGGAAGAAAAAAATAATCTGTCATTACCTGAAAGGATATAGAACCAATGAAGATTATTGATTTGCTCAAATCAGATAAAGTAACGGTTTCATTTGAGGTTTTTCCGCCCAAGTCAGAAGCCAATTATGAATCAATTTATAATGCTGCAATGAATGTTGCCGCATTGAAGCCTGCATATATGAGTGTTACCTACGGAGCCGGAGGAAGCACAAGTAAGAGCACCTTAGATATTGCCGGTGATATCCAGAAAAGATACGATGTATGCACTATTGCACATTTAACCTGTGCAGGTGCGAATAAAGATGATATACATAAATCTCTTGATGGCATGAAAACTAAAGGAATTGAGAATATTCTTGCATTAAGAGGCGACAGACCTAAAGATTATGACGGAGATCCTTTTGCACATTACAGATATGCGTCAGAGCTTATATCAGAAATAAAAGAATACGCCGGCGATAGTTTTTGTATAGGAGGAGCATGCTACCCTGAGGGACATGTTGATGCCGCTAATAAGAAGGAAGATATCGGTAACCTTAAGAAAAAGATTGAGGCAGGTTGTGAATTCCTTACAACACAGATGTTTTTTGATAATAATATCTACTATAATTTCCTTTACAGGATAAGGGAACAGGGTATCGTCGTACCTGTGGTACCCGGAATAATGCCTATTACAAGAGCTACGCAGGTTGCCAATGCACTTAAGCTTTCAGGCAGTAATATGCCTGAGAGATTCAGAAATCTTGTGGACCATTTCGGGACTAATCCTGCGGCAATGCAGCAGGCGGGAATTGCTTATGCCACAGACCAGATTATTGATTTAATTGCCAATGGAATAAATCATATTCATGTATATTCAATGAATAAGCCGGAAGTAGCTGCGGGAATCCAGAAGAATCTTTCGGAGATTATTAAATAAATGATAACCAGAAAAGAAGTAATCCGTTACCTTGGATACGGACAGAATATTCCTGATGACAAGGTAATGGAATTAATTAATAACTGCATAAAGGAAGTTGAAGCGGCTGCCAAACCCAAAAATGTTTACAGGCGCTTTGATGTTTTTATATCAGAAGATGACGTGATATCTGTAGCAGGCCTCACCATTGAAAGCCATAATCTTGCAAAAAATTTAAGAGGCTGTAGTGAGGCCGTTCTTTTTGCGGCAACGCTAGGAACAGATGTTGACCGCCTTCTTAATAAAGCACTTAAACTTGACATAGCCAAAGCTGCGGTAATTCAGGCTGCGGCGGCAGCTGCAATCGAAGATTATTGTAATGACTGTCAGAATGACATAACCGCAAAGGTTAAAAAAGAGGGATTGTACGTCAGACCGAGATTCAGTCCGGGATATGGAGATTTTGCATTAAGTCATCAGGAAAAATTCCTTAATGCAATAAATGCCACCAAATTAATAGGGATTACTTTGTCTGAAGGGGGAATAATGATTCCTGAAAAGTCGGTATCCGCCATTATGGGACTTAGTAAAATAGATACAAAATGCCATTTGGAGGGCTGTGAAGCCTGTGGTAATGCCGAATGCCAATATAGAAGATAAGAAAGAAGAATATTTATGAACATCCTTGATGAATTAGGCAGAAGAATATTATTTTTTGACGGCGGACTAGGCTCCCTTTTACAGGAAAGAGGTCTTGAACCGGGAGAGCTTCCTGAGACCTGGAACCTTACCAGACCGGAAGTATTGATAGATATTCATAAGGCATATATCAATGCCGGAGCGGATATTATTAATGCCAATACTTTCGGCGCTAACAGATTTAAGTTTGATAATCTTGAAGAGATAATTACAGCGGGTATTGCCAATGCCAAGAAAGCTGTTGCCGAAACAGGTAAAAAGGCTTATGTGGCACTTGATATAGGCTCCTGCGGCAAATTATTAAAACCTATGGGAACCCTTGATTTTGCTGATGCGGTTGATGTATTTGCGGAAATTGTACGAATAGGTGACAAAGCGGGGGCGGACCTCATCCTTATTGAAACAATGAGTGATACCTATGAGCTTAAGGCAGCTGTTCTTGCCGCAAAAGAAAATTCAGATCTTCCTGTGTTTGCGACTGTTATTTTTGATGAAAGCCATAAAATGCTTACAGGAGCAACTCCGGCAGCAGTCGTAGCACTTCTTGAAGGGCTTAATGTTGATGCTATAGGAATGAACTGCGGACTCGGACCTGAACAGATGAAACCGATTTTTGAAGAAATGGCAGAATACGCTTCTGTACCGCTTATTATCAATCCTAATGCCGGACTTCCACGATCTGAAAATGGCAGGACGGTTTATGATGTAGGACCTGAAGAATTTGCCGGTTATATGGAGCTTCTTGTAAAAGACGGAGCATGGATTATCGGCGGATGCTGTGGAACAACACCTGAACACATCATGGCAACATACGACAGATGTAAGGATTTAAAGCCGATTCCTATTGTGGAAAAAGATATTACGCTTGTGTCTTCATATTCCCATGCGGTAGAAATTGGAAAAGTGCCCGTAATTATCGGAGAAAGAATCAATCCTACAGGTAAATCCAAGTTTAAACAGGCATTACGTGACCACAATATGACATATATCCTTGAAGAGGGAACTAAACAGGCTGATTCGGGAGCACACATTCTTGATGTTAATGTCGGACTTCCGGAAATAGATGAGACAGCAATGATGAAAGATACTGTTTTTGAACTGCAAAGTATTCTTGATCTTCCTCTTCAGATTGATACAACTGATATGAATGCAATGGAAACTGCTATGAGAATCTACAACGGCAAGCCGATGGTTAATTCTGTTAATGGCAAGAAGGAAGTTATGGAACAGGTATTTCCTCTTGTAAAAAAATATGGCGGTGCGGTTGTTGCACTTTGCCTTGATGAGGATGGAATACCTGATACCGCAGAGGGCAGAATTAAAATTGCCGAAAAGATATATGCAACTGCGGCAACTTACGGAATTAAAGCTAAAGATATAGTTATAGATGCGCTCACAATGACAATGAGTACGGATAATGAATCGGCTAATATAACCCTTGATACTGTCCGTGAAATTAAAGCAAGAGGCGGAAGAACGGTTCTCGGCGTATCAAATATTTCTTTTGGACTGCCACAAAGAGAACTTATTACTTCAACATTTTTTACCATGGCACTTCAGGCAGGATTATCGGCAGGTATAATTAATCCTAATGCAAAGGCGATGATGCAGTCTTACGATACATATATGGTTCTTTCAGGTAATGACAGCCAGTGTACAAAATATATTGAAAAATACGCAGTGGCACCTGAAACAGCAGAAACAAAACCTAAGACAACGGCAAATTTCAGTCTCTCGGATTGTATTGTCAAGGGACTTAAAGAAAATGCATACACAGAAACCGTTGAACTCCTTAAAACTAAAGCACCAATGGATATAATTAACGGAGATCTTGTGCCTGCACTTGATATTGTGGGAAAAGGTTTTGAAAAGGGAACAATGTTCCTTCCTCAGTTACTTATGAGTGCTGAAGCTGCCAAAGCCGGTTTTGAGGCAATTAAGGAATACATGAAAAAGAGTGGAAGCTCTGAAGAAAAGAAAGCAACAGTTGTTATTGCGACCGTTAAGGGTGACATCCATGACATCGGAAAAAATATCGTGAAGGTTATCCTTGAGAATTACAGCTATAATGTAATAGACCTTGGAAAGGACGTTCCGCCTGAGGATGTTGTTGATGCTGTAATAGCTAACGATGCCAAACTTGTAGGACTTAGTGCACTTATGACTACTACTGTAGTCAATATGGAAGCAACAATAAAACTTTTAAGGGAAAAATGTCCCGATTGTAAGATAATGGTTGGCGGTGCTGTTCTCACTCAGGAATATGCAGATATGATTGGAGCAGATTTTTATGGAAAAGACGCCATGCAATCGGTGTATTATGCAGAGAGCCTGTTTAATAAATAGAATATAGATTATTGTTAGAAAACATAGTTGACGTCAGTTGATAATGATGATAACATTTAACCACGCATAGCGTGGAAATGAGAGCTGATTAAGTTGAAAAATGAGAGACAAGCAGAAGTATTAAAAGAATTAAGAACAATAACGGGATATAATCAGAGAGAAATGGCAGAAAGTCTTGGTATGCCATTGCGTACATGGGAAGACTGGGAAGCAGGCAGACGTAGTATGCCGGATTATAATCTTAGAATGTTGACGTTTTATGTCATGTCAACATTTAAGAAAGTAAATAATTCACATACTGTAAATATTGTTCACGATGAAAACGGAAATGCTATTGTTATAATTAATGATATACGTTTTAAGGGTAGACAGAATATTGATTGGCATGCGGTAGAAGAATATCTGTATGAATATGTTGGAGAAAATGTAGAGATAATTGAAAGTGCAGATATTGTTTATATTGGAAACGATTTTCCTAAAGAAGTGAAAGGTTCAGAGGATACCAGAAGACTTAGGGGAACCAATGCGAAGGCAAAAGCTAATGCGACAACAGAGACAATAGGATTGTTGAAATATGCGTCTAATAAACGTTGGCAGAAAAATTTTAAGATTAAGCATGGGATAGATGCGGCATATGGATGGTATCGTTTTACGTCGAGGTTTGCTTTGCCTGTATATACGGCGGAGGGAATACTTGAAAGATACAATATATACAGGATAGAAATGTTAATACGACATGCTTCTGATGATAAATTATATCTGTATGATATGGTAAATACTAAAAAAGAAAAAGAAACGAATACCCCATCTTGACCAAGGTCGTACGGTAACAAACTCGTTTCTCTAACAGAAATATAACACGACCTACAGGAATAATCAATAATATTTTTATATTAATATAGAAAAGGGCAACATCACATTTTGTTTTCTAGTCATTGGATTTTTTATCAATACTATTCAAATGTTCCTTCAATACCATATTTATATACTGACTGAATGACCTATCATCATCCTCTGCCAGTTGTTTTATTTGTTCAATAATATCTTCATCAAGGGTAATACTTACTTTATTTTTTAATGGTTTCATTCAATCACCTACCTTGTGGATAATATACCACTAAGTCGCACTAAATATTGAAAAGTAGGATAAAGTATGGTAAAGTAGTATTGCACATTTTGCTGTAATATTTGATGGTAAAGCGTCAAGATATGAGGTATAATGTAAGAAAATGATGTGGAGAAGGTGAATTTATGGCACTAATTGAATGTCCGGAATGTGGTGGTAAAGTTTCAGATAAAGCCACTGCTTGTATTCATTGCGGTTATCCATTACATAAACAAGAAGAACAAGTTCAACAGATACAGTATTGTCCGTATTGTGGAAAGCCAAATAGTATTGAAAGTAAATTTTGTGGATATTGTGGAAAGTCATTTGTAAAAGACACAACTTCAACTGAAATAATATCATCCTCTGATACGGATATAATGTCGTATAAAAATGGTTTGGATATGCCATCTGATTCGGTTAGCTTACAGCAAGCACAAATTATTCAGCAACAAAGACAACTGGAAGAACAACGTAGACAGTTTGATGCACAAGCCAAATGTCCTAAATGTGGATCGACATCATTATCTGGTGGAAAACAGGGATTTGGATTTGGAAAGGCGGTAGCAGGTGCTGTATTACTTGGCGGTGTCGGTTTACTAGCAGGAGGGATAGGAGCAAACAAAACGGTAGTGACTTGTCTGAATTGTGGTTACAAATTTAAATTGTAGGAGGAACGGCTTATGAAATATTGTGCTAAATGTGGGAATCCAATGGATGATGATATGATGTTCTGTCAAAAGTGTGGAACAAAATTTGAGGGGGTAATATCATCAGGAAATAGTATTCAAACGAAATTAGAACAGATGAAAAAATATAATCTTGTAATGGATGCTCAGACAATTTCTTGGGAATATTTGAGAGAAGATGGAGAGCGTTCTGGACAGATATCTGCCAAACAGGATAAATTATGTTTAGAACTTGTAGATTTAATCAAGGAAATTCTTAATACAGTTACAGAGAAAGATAAGGATATTGTTGAAAGAGAAGTATATACTTATGTATTGCAAATGGCAACAAGGATGTGTAGAGAAGGTGAAAAGTTATTTGCCAATTATTCTGGGTATAAGGAATTATTTGATATGGGAAGTGGATTGGTTCAGCGTGGACAATTAAATGCTGCGACATTCTTAGATCAGATGATAAATCAAGATTATGTTTATAAAGCAATCGCAGGATTACAAGGAGTGCATAGTTCTAGGATAAAAGATGCATTAGATGAAAAAGTTATTTATGATAACATGGAGTATAAAAATTTAACAAAACAACTGGCACAAGCATTTAATGATATGTGGACTAAGTGCATAAAGAGATTTACAGATTTTTTTGCAAGTCCTGGAGAGGGTTTTATTAACATTAATTGGGATATTTATAATATCATATTAAAAGGGCTACCAATATCAATGATTGATACGTTGGATGAGCATGGTTGGAATCTAGCGTTAGATGATTGGGAGAAAAATCATAATGGAGCACAGTATAAGAGAAATTTTCTGAACAAACGAGATGCACAAAGAGACGAGATGAGAAAAAAAGAGCAGGAAATTGCTGATAATAAATATTGGGAATCTCATCCAGAAGAACTTGCTGAAACAAAGAAAAAGCAGGAAGAAATTTCTGAAATTAGGAAGAAAATTTCTGAAATAACAAAAGAAAAGGTGTCAATCGAAACAGAAAAACATCCATTTGATAATAAGAGTGATGATATTAAAAAGAATATTGATGAAAAACAGAGCCGTATTGAAAAACTAGGAAAGAAGATTTTTGGAAAGAAAAAAGCTGAAGAAGAAATTATTACAATAAAGCCAGAAATTGATAAATTAAAAGGTAAACTTCAAGAGGTTACTGATAAAATACAAGTTTACGAGAAATCAATATCTGAAAAAACAATAGAAATAAATGCAATGGAGAGAGAAATAAGGAATATAGAACAAGAAATAGATAAACTCAGAAATAAATAACTAAAAACTAAGAGATGGAGCTGTAAAAAAACAGCTATAAGATAGGGCATCTGTTCACTTCAAATAGTGTGATGCCCTTTTTAGTGTGTAAATTTATCTCTTTTCTACAGGTAGAACTCCCGGTTTAAGATGACTTACATCCATATATACAGGAATTCCGTCTCTATATGTGAGTGTAACTTCTCCTTCAATAAGTGGTTTTAAGTAGTCAATCATCTCAGCGGTTACGTCATTACCGCGTTCATTAATCCATTCAACAGGAACGGACTTGGCTTCATTGGCAATTCCTGCGATTCTGGCATAGCCGTATTCAATGGTATAAGGGGCGTTGCTTGAACGGGTCATTGTAACCATTGAAGCGGTAACACCTGCTTCGGCAAGCTCTACAGCCTTATGACCGGAATTAAAAGCTTCGTCAAGGTCTGTCTTTGAAGCTTCGTGGGCTGCACAACGCTGTAATACATTGACTTCTACAGAACGGACTTTAACACCGATTTCTTCTTTTACGATTTCAGCAAGAGCCTGTCCGGCACCACTTAGCATCTTGTGACCGAAATGGTCGGCTACACAGTCTCCGGCACTTATATAGTTGCCGGCTTTATCTCGTATACCTTCGGAAATTGCAACAATAAGGTTATTATTGGTTTTAAGAAATTCTTTGGCATCTTCGATAAATTTGTCTTTGTCAAAAGGAACCTCAGGCAGATAAATAAAGTGAGGTGCGGTATTATAACCATTTCTTGCAAGTGCGGATGAGGCGGTAAGCCATCCGGCATCTCTTCCCATTATTTCAACTATGGTTACACTTTTTACCGCATAAATAAATGTGTCATGTGCAATTTCAAGAAGGGAGGTTGCAACATATTTTGCAGCGGAACCAAATCCTGGTGTGTGGTCTGTTACCATAAGGTCATTGTCAACGGTCTTTGGTATACCGATTATTTTTACATCACTACCTATTAAAGAAGCATATTCTGAAAGCTTAAGCACAGTGTCCATGGAATCATTGCCGCCGATGTAGAAAAATGCTCCTATATTATAACGCTTGAATTGTTCAAAAATACTCTTATAATCGCTGTCATCCCTGTGGTAATCCGGTAATTTGTAACGGCATGAACCAAGATACATGGCAGGTGTGTGCTTAAGGCATAAAAGTTCTTTATCATCAGGAACTTTTTCTGAAAGATTAAGGATCCTGTTATCAAGAATACCCAGAATACCGTTAACCGAACCGTAGATTGTGCCATACATTTCCGAGTCCGCGACACCCTTAATTACTCCCGCAAGACTGGAGTTGATTGCAACAGTAGGACCGCCTGACTGTGCAACAAAACAATTTAATTTAGCCATTGTAATTGTCTTCCTTATTTTATGTGATGTACTAATTGTAAGATAGACGTAAATTATTGTCAATAAATTCATCTGATAAGCAATCAAAGATTATATATTGTCCTGAAAAACCAATTGGCGGTGGGTGTTTGATAGATATAGAAAATGCAAAAAAATAAAAAAGAGTTCCGCAGCTTATATGCACGGAACTCTTTTTTGGTAATCAGGGAAAGAATGTCATAGAAATTTTTAACATTCTTTCCATTTGCCCTGCCTGTAGAAGAAGATAGATATGACAGTGGCAACCGTCCATCCGATTGGCCAAGCACACCAGATTCCGGTACTTAAAAGAGCTGTCTTTGATAAGACTATAGCAAGAACAACTCTTAATATAAGGTCTGTAAATGTTGCAATCATGAATTGCTTCATAAGACCTGCACCTCGGAGGATACCATCGGCTACAAGTTTAGCCGATACTACAAAATAAAATGGGGCAAGGATTCTCAGATATATTGAACCTGAACTTATAGCCTCAGCGGATGGATTATCGATAAAGAAGGTAAGTAAAGCCTTCGGAAATATGACATATAATAGACAAAGCGGAAGTGAAAGGCACCATACTAATTTTACACCTGCCTTAAAACCGGCTTTGACACGGTCGAATTTTGCTGCACCGATATTCTGGGAAGCAAAATTGGAGACGCCGTTTGCAAGTGTTGTAAATGATGTAATTACAAGGTTGTTAAGTTTGACGCCTGCGGAATATCCGGCAATTACGCCTGTTCCAAATCCATTGATGACTTTCTGGATAACGATATTACCGATTGATATGAAGCTCTGCTGTAAAATACTTGGAATTGCAATAATAATGAACTGTACGAAAATGCTTTTATTGAATATGTAATGTTTCTCATCGGTTTCGATTTTGTGAAGACGACGAAGAACTACAATAAGCGAAAGTATACAGCTTATACTCTGGCAAAGGAAAGTTGCCCATGCAACACCTGCAACACCCATATTGAATACCTTTACAAAAAGAATATCTACGCCGATGTTTGAAAGCGAGGATGCAGCAAGAAAATAGAAAGGCGTTTTGCTGTCACCGAGAGCAGAGAAAATACCTGTGGCTATGTTATAGAAAAATACAAAAGGAAGACCATATACATATATATCAAGATATAATTTGGAATCATCGTAAATTTTGCCAGGAGTACCTATGGCATGAAGCAAAGCACCACCTGCAAATATTCCGATAAACATAAGTATAAGACATATAGCTGCACTTGTTACCATTGATGTGTAAACAGATGTTTTGACATTGCCGTATTCCTTGCTTCCGAAAAACCTTGCCGTAATTACGGAACAGCCTATGTTACAGCCGAATGCAAATGCAATAAAAATAAGAGTGATTTCATAACTGTTACCAACAGCCGCAAGAGCATTTTCACCGATGAATTTTCCGGCTACCCATGAATCGGCTATGTTGTATAACTGTTGGAAAATAATGCTTCCGAACAACGGAATACAGAATTTCCATAGCACATTTTCGGGATTTCCCACTGTTAAATCTTTGTTCATAATTTTTCTCCTTCTACTTAAAACTGAACCATTGATTATTTCTAGAAATAGATTATAATAATCACATATCTATATGTAAAAGGTATAAAAATAATATTTAACATATCAAAATGATATATAGGAGATTTATGAATATTACTTATGACTATTATAGGATATTTTATTATGTTGTGAAGTTCGGAAGTTTTACAAAGGCGGCAGAGGCTCTGGATAACAGTCAGCCCAATATAACAAGGGCTATGAACAATCTGGAATCACAGCTTGGAGTACAGGTGTTTTACCGTTCGAGAAAGGGAATTAAGCTTACAAGGGAGGGCGAAATGCTTTTTAAAAGGGTGAATATTGCTTTTGAACAGATATCCTTAGCGGAACATGAACTGGAACAGACTAAGAGAATGGATAGCGGCAGTGTCAAAATCGGAGTCAGTGAGATAGCATTACACGAAGTCCTTCTGCCTGTGCTTGCTGCCTACAGGAGAGATTTTCCCAATGTCATGGTCCAGATAACCAATGAGTCAACACCATCTGCGATAAAAAGCCTTAAAAATGATGAGGTGGAGCTGGCACTTGTAACCACACCCATAAATATTAACAAAAATGATTCTTTATCCTGTGAAAATCTTTGTGAATTCACGGAATATCCCGTAGCACATAAGATGTTTGGAATACCTGATAATAAAGAAATAAGCCTTAAGGAACTGGAAAAATATCCTGTTATTTTTCTTTCAAAAGGGACAGCAACAAGGGAGTATTATGAGGAACTTTTCAGAGAAAAAGGAATGGATATTAAACCTAATGTAATTGCGGCAACTACGGACCAGGTTATGCCAATGGTAAAATCAGGACTTGGAATAGGTTTTGTACCGGAAAGTATGATGGGTGGGAATGTAACCGTTATAAAATTAAAAGATAAGCTGCCAAAACGTCTGATATGTCTTTTATATGATGGGAGAAAACCACAATCACTTGCAACAAAAGAGCTAATAAAAAGGTTAAGAAGTATGTGACATCCTGCCGGAATTATTGTATAATAATATCAGTTTAAGGGACGGGACAAGAGAAAACAGAATATGGAGGATAATTTATGGCAGGAAGAATGAACAGATTATTGGCTGTCCTTATTTCCGCAGTTACTGTAACATCATCGGTTAATTTCACCGCGATGGGAACGAAAGCGGCAGAGGGTGTTAATAATGTAAAAGATACTGTTGAAGCGGATACGAGGAGTGGCAATTCGGGGGCAGTACTGCATAGCTTTGAAGCACCTTTAGTAGGTAATTCGGGCAATATAAGCAGATATGTAGCAAATTCGGCAATATTTTATGGATTAGCAATGAGCACGGCTATTCCGTCATCATATTCATCTGTGGACAGAGGCTATGTGACAAGTGTCAAGGATCAGGGAGGCCTTGGAATCTGTTGGGCATACGGTGCGTGTGCTGCGATGGAATCCTACGCATTATCCCACGGATATGTGTCATCCCCGGATGATATAGATTTGTCAGAATTCGGACTTGCATATATGACATTCAATGACAGCACATTTACAGACCCACTTGGCGGTACAACGGGCGATAAGTCAACCAATTATAACATGACATATTCTTTTGCTAATGGTGGCAATGACCAGTATGCTTTTAAGACCCTTAGCAAGTGGGCGGGTGTTATGAATCAGAAAAGTGTTCCTGAAGCATCATATCCGTATCAGCTTGATCAGGAGAAAACAACATATACCTTTAAGGCAGAAGATGTGTCATATATTTTAACCGGCCAGAAGTATATCAATATGAAGGAACGTGACCTTGTCAAGCAGGCAATTATTGAAAACGGTGCCGTAAGTACAATATATACCAACAATCAGGATCCTTCAGATAAGTATGTATACTACTCCGTACCCACAGGTTCGGGACATGAAGTAACCATTGTAGGCTGGGATGACAATATTGATAAATCCCTGTTTGATGCGAATGGTTATGAGACCCCTCCGGGAAACGGAGCATGGTTAATTAAGAACAGCTGGGGCAGCAGTGCCGGCAATAACGGATATTTCTGGATGTCATACTATGAATCAAGTATCCAGAATATGAATGCGGTTATATATGAAATCGTTCCGGCAGATACATATGATTATAATTACCAGTATGACGGAAGCACGATTTTTAATCATTTTATCCAGAATAATGCTTCGTTTTATAAGAACGAGAAGAAATTTGCCAATATATTCAAGGTAAACGGAAGCACCGACGAGATCCTTAGAAGTGTGGCTTTTGCTGTTGGCAATTCTAATCTTTCATACACGATTGACATTTACAAAGTAGATACTAAAGCAGGCACCATAACCCCGGAGAACGGAACCTTGCTTACATCCTATACAGGAAAAACAACTTATGCCGGATATTATACAACGGAGCTTCCTGAAAGTATTACATTACATCGCGGAGATACTTTCTCCGTTGTAGTTACTTTTGATAATGCCTCAGGAATTAATTATTCAATAAGTGAATATCAGACCGCAGATAATGATCATATATATTGGGATGTGGTTAATTCCACAACACCGGGACACAGTTATCTGTATTATTACAACAGATGGGTGGATATTAATGAAAACAGTTATGACAGATATCCGGATGCGGACTTCTGTATTAAAGCATTTACTACTGCTAAAAAAGATATAGAGGCTTCGGAAATAACGGGTATTGAACAGTCGGGACTTGATAAAGCAATTATTACATGGAAAAAGACAAGCGATGCAGCAGGGTATGCACTTTACAGAAAAGCTGAGGGAGACGCGGACTATTCACTTGTATATAATGGAACGGATGTGACCTTCACCGATACCGGTCTTGCTTTTGGAAAGACATATTACTATTATGTGAAAGCCTATAACAACAGCCATGGTATGGATACTATTTCTCCGTCGCAGGTAAAGAAAATATCAATAGACATTCCAAGAACGAGAATAACTAATGTTGAATCCACAGGAACAGGAATTTCTGTTAAATGGGAAAAAATCAGTGGTGCAAAGGGCTATAAAGTATTACGCTCGGAAGATGGAGAAAATTACTCTGAAATAGCATCCGAGGTTACAAATGAATATACAGATAATAATGTGCCAAAGTATAACAAGGCATACTATTATTCCATCATTACGGTATTTAATGATGGAAGCAAGGACATAGAATCTTTAAAAAGCTCACGTTATGTTGGCATTAAAAAACTTAATAATCCAACAAACGGACACATTAATAATGATGAATACAAGAAATTTAAACTTACGTGGGACAAAGTTGAAAATGCATCAGGATATTATGTAAAACGTATAATAACAAATCAGGATACAGTTACAATAGATGCCAAAGATGTAGATTCATACATTGATGATGTGGAATCAATTGCAGAAAACACTCAGGTGACATATCAGATAATTCCGTATGTAATAGAAGATAATGTCTATAAACAGGGAAAGGGAATAGCGTTTAACCCAATGTATGTAAGGTATGAGCCAATTGCTAATCTTACATATGATAAAGTTGCCAATACAATTAAGTGGGATGCTTATACATTTCCTGATAAATATATAGATACAATGTATCATGTGTACATATCGGAATCAAAAGATGTAAATGATGGCTATTATAAATCATATACCAATACTTTTAATATGCCGGATTATGATGAGAACAAGACATATTATGTCAGGGTAACAGCTTATGCCAGAAATCCGTTGCAGGGTACAGGAAGGGAATTGACAGCGTTCCAGTCACCGGCATTGATAATAGGCAAGGAACCTGAAGTCATCGTAAAACCTGATAGGCCAATATTATCGTCTATCGGTGACAAAAATATAGAAATCGGCAGCAGAGTTGAACTCGCTGCAACAGTAACCAATATAGATTCGGCAGCAACATACACATACCAGTGGTACGAAGCATCTTCAAAGACCGCTTCAGGAACCCCAATAGCCAATGCCACATCCGCAAAATATGTACCTGCAACAGGCAAAAACGGAGAAAAATACTACTACTGCAATGTCACAGTCTCTAAGAACGGATATACCGAAACTACAACAACAAATCGTGCAAAAGTAAGAGTAACAACCCCTCTCAGCCGTGCAACAATAGGCAGTATTGCAGCACAGACATATACCGGAAAAGGAATAACACCTTCTGTTACCGTGAAGTATAACGGAATAACACTTACTAACGGAACGGATTATACAGTTTCATACAGTAATCATATTAATCCGGGAACAGCAACAGTAACCATAACCGGAAAAGGCTATTACACCGGAAGCAGGGTAATTAATTTTACGATAAAAGAAATAAAAAACGGCTGGGTATATGATAATGGTAAATGGTATTACTATAGCCAGAATATTAAGCAGACCGGCTGGAAGTATATAGGCAGCAAATGGTACTATATGGATAACAATGGAGTGATGCAGACCGGCTGGAAATACATAGGAAGCAACTGGTATTTCTTCAATGAATCAGGCGATATGAGAACCGGCTGGTTTACAAGATATGGCAAAACTTATTACTGCAAGCCTGATGGTTCAATGGCAAGACAGTTTGTAAAAGTTGGCAGTTCAACATACTACTTTGACAGCGAAGGTGCATTGCAGACGGGTTGGAAAAAGGTAGGCAATAAATGGTACTATATGAATAGTAATGGTATTGTCCAGACCGGTTGGAAACAGCTTGGCAAAAATTGGTACTATCTTAATAGTGATGGCTCAATGCAGACAGGCTGGAAACAGGTAGGCAGATACTGGTACTATATGGACAGCAACGGAGTAATGCAGACAGGCTGGAAGTACATAGGAAAGAACTGGTACTATATGGACGGTAATGGAATAATGCAGACCGGATGGAAGACAATTAATGGAAAAAGATATTATTTTGATTCTAATGGAGCAATGAGGTAGCCGATTGTGGAACCCTTTATTTCAATTAACGCTATTTTTTCGTAAATAGGATGCTATATTTTGCTAAAATGTATAGTGTTTAGTAAAATTTTACGTGATACGATTATAACGTGTTTGGTAGTAATACATTCAATGTAAAATTTTTAAAGGAGAACAAATATTTATGAAGAAAAAGCTTTTGTTTACAGCAATTCTGGCTGCGGCTATTTCTGTTATCATACCGACAGCAGCAACTAAAGCAGCTGATGGAACTACAGTTGTTGCAACAGCTACAGCAACAACTGTCAAGTCAGGCAAATGGCTTCACGGAGGTGGATGGTGGTATCAGTATACTGATGGTACATATCCAAAAGATACATTTGCAGAAATTAATGGTAAGACATATTATTTTGACAAAAGCGTATACATGGTGACCGGCTGGCAGACAATAAATTATTATAGTTACTATTTTGACAGTAACGGTGCAATGGTAACAGGCTGGTTGTGTTATAACGGCTCATGGTATTACTTTAAACAGGGTAAAATGCAGAGAAACTGTATTGCTCCTGACGGAAGTTATTTAGGAGCTGATGGCATAAGCCGTAAAATCAGGTAATGAATAGTGTTATGAGGTAGCCGATTGTAATATTTTAATTAAAAAATACATATAATATTTTGTACGTTTATACGTATAAAAATGTTGACTACGATTTATTTTGTGGTACAATGTTTTCAGAGGATAGCGACGTTGATCAGCTATCGTGGCAATGAAGCAGTTGACTGTGTCGGGATGCAGCTGATTGTGGAGCCTGATATTGGGTTATGTGATTACCTCAACCCGGATAGGTTCTTTAGAAAGAACTGAACGAAAACACATTGAAAGGGTTCTACGTTACGTGGAGCCCTTTATTTTTATACAAAAAGGATGTGAATGAATGGATATGTTACAGCAATCTGCACTTATGTGGAAAGAAATGACGGAATATAGCTACCTGCTGACATATGGGTATAAAAGGCAACTTTATAACATTAATTTGACATTTTCACTTGGGGATTATCCACACTTAGCAGGATTTCAATATGCGAAAGATATTACATTACAAAACTATAATTCAGGCAAGGTAATTGATAGAATACTAGATAGAAAAATAACATTGGAACAGATTCAAAGTGCAGTACAATATGAAAAAATGATAAAGCCGAGATTGCAGGCAATTATACATTTGAAAGAAGCACTGGATAACGAATTTATCTTGTATTCGTATATGCCCAAAATGTATCCGTTTTACACAAGTATTAAAGCTGATTATGTTATAGCGAGTCATTTTAATATTGATGATTTCATTTTTATAATAAAATCAAGTGAACAGGATGATAATAAGTGTGATTTTTTATGCTGTTCAATTTTTGAAAAAGGAGAACGGAATTATGAGAGTAATCAAAGGACAAGAACGTTGTTAAAAAAAGAACGATTACATATACCATCTAATACATCAACAATTCTAGTGGATAGACTTTCAAAATAATTTTCTAATTATAACTTCTTATACTTCTAAAAATATTTCCGAGACAAATGGAAAACCCAATAAGTTATTGAATCAAATAATTACATAATCTGGATTTACTATTAAAAATGTCATTTTTGCGGACATACCCTTAAAAATAGGAAAAACATAGGAAATTCTCTGGATTATTGGTGTGTAATTACTGGTTATTGTATATGGATAAAAGAAATATTAAACTAGTATTAGAAGCTATTTCAACAAAGTAGTACGAAAAGTAAACATAAATTTATGAAGGAGGATATTCTTTATGAAAAAGAAGTTTTTATTAACAGCAATTCTGGCCGCAACAGTAGCAGTAGCTGTTCCGACAGCTATGACAAAATCAGCTGATGCAGCTACAACTGATGTATCTTCTGCAGTTGTTACATCAATGACAGCAACAGCCGCCCAGTCAGGCAAATGGATTCATGGAGGCGGATGGTGGTATCAGTATGCAGACGGTACATATCCAAAAGATTGTTTTGCAGAAATCAATGGCAAGACATACTATTTTGACCATAGTGGTTATATGGTAACAGGCTGGAAAGAAATAGATTACGGTACATATTATTTTGACAGTAACGGTGCTATGGTAACGGGCTGGCAGAGTATTGGTGGAAAATGGTATTATTTTAAAGAATATGGTCGTATGGCAATTCATGTTACAGAAGTAAATAACAAACAGCAGGTGTTTGCACCTTCAGGACAGTGGGTAAGCGGATGGACATATGACAGAAAAATTTACTATAATGATGACGGAACAGTAAATAGGGATTACTACAATTGGTATTATGCTAATTCTGACGGAACACCATATGATTACAACAAGAATGACGATATACAGGGTGGCTGGCTCCAGTATGGCGGCAAATGGTATTATATTGATTTTGATGGAGAAATGTTAAGAAATCGGAAAGTTACAGTCTATGGAAAAGATTACCGCCTTAAACCTGATGGTACAATGATAACAGGCTGGTATCAGTCTGGCACCGGAGCGTCTGACTGGTATTATGCAAATGCAGATGGCACATTATATGATGGATGGCTTTATTACGGAAAAGACTGGTATTACATTAATGATGGTAGAATGCAGACGGGATGGATAACCAGCAAAGGAAAAAAATACTATCTTGGAATTGACGGAAGACTTGTATCCGGCTGGTATCATTATAGCTTTAAACGCGAAGGATATTTAAATGAATACTGGATGTATATGAATGCCGATGGAAGCAGATATACAGGCTGGGTGTCAAGTGGCGGTAAATGGTATTATATATACAATTCAAGAATGATTTATGATGAATGGAATGACTGTGTTAATATTGAGCATTACAGAAAGTCCGATGGAGAGATTGATGAGGATAAGTACGATGAAGCCTGTAGCAAATCAAGAGGATATGTGTTTGATAAAACAGGTGCAATGGTAACAGGCTGGTATCATAGAGTTGTTATGCAAGAAGGTAAGGTATATAGTGACCAGTGGTACTATACAGATTCAGATGGTCAGGGTCATCAGGGATGGTTATATTATAACGGTTCGTGGTATTATTTTGAAAAAGGCAGAATGCGGATAAACTGCATTGCTCCTGACGGAAGTTATTTAGGAGCTGATGGCATAAGCCGTAAAATCAGATAATTTGGAGATGAAGAAGAGATTTCCGCGTATGTGCGGAAGTCTCTTTTTGCGTAAATACGGTTGCTTTAGAAATTATAATTATGAATATAATGGTAAATAAGTTAAGAAAAAAAATTGACGAACATAATCATATTTTTTAAAATAATGTATCCAAGGAATCTTAAAGAGTTGATTATTAGATAATGTCTTAATAATATTTGGGTTATCAACTGCAATCATAGAAATTCTGTAATAATCATAAAACACTAAATCTAATCTACAAAGCAGTCGCAATATTGTAGAACCTAGGCTGGTCATAACTAATTGGATGAGCACATATTCTACTATTGATTTTCTTGCTGTATGGGAGGAAATACATAATCCGGGTTTTAACCGTATGGAATTCCAATCGGTAAGAAATGAACGGGGACGTTTGATTATTACACCAAAACAGTGGATAGAAAAAAACAAATGCAATAGGAATGACTTCTAAAGCATGCGTTATCTAAAATTAACTATCATATACATACAGATGCGGTGCAGAAATACCTGATTACAGATGAATTAACAGCTACTGAAAAAGGCTATACATTTGCTGATGAGGCTGATATGTTAAATGTAGCAAATATAAGAGATTATGCTTCGGCAGAGGAACTGATTATTTTAGTTAATATGGAAAGCCAAAATGCAGAATTAATAAAGGCAGGACTGACACAAAATGAGCGATTTGAAAAATTGCGTGAAATGGCAAGAACACAAATGCAGGTGTTACTGAAAAACAGGGCGAAAGAAACATTAAAAAATACCAACCCGAATTTATCTATTGAAAGGTTCAACAGATTAATATTTTTACTAATTTTACAATAATATAAATTATTGAGATTTCCGCGTATGTGCGGAAGTCTCTTTTTTTGCGTAAATACAGTTGCTTTTTAAAATATACTA
>ENA-OPMH01000098-OPMH01000098.1-human-gut-metagenome-genome-assembly--contig:-NODE-98-length-22863-cov-4.364258_pt1 | contig 22863 bp, 22 predicted proteins | sample MGYA00241525_ERZ501747 | MGnify/ENA primary metagenome ERZ501747 (study PRJEB25962, sample SAMEA2042611) | human gut metagenome | biome: human gut; feature: human-associated habitat; material: faeces...
AGCTACTACGGGGGCTTGCATTGCGGCGAGTGCATGGACGTATTCACAGGCGGCAAATGGAAGCCGACCCGGATTGAGTACGGGGACAACTGGTATCTTGTAGGTATCCGCGCCGAGGACTTGAACGGGCTGCGGGTGCGGATTTAACGGGGCGGCGTGAAGAACGGACGCCCTTTTTTCACGCCCAAAAGCGGCGTACCACCTTAACACTATCACTACTACCGGGAAAGGAGGACGGTAAACATTGCAAGATGAAATCAACGAAAAAGTGGTTGCGCTCTCTGTCAAGGGGGCGAAGCTGACCGCTGAAACGCTGCAAAAGGTAATCAAAGCCATGCTTGCACAGGCAAAAAAGCAGCAGGAAAAACAGCCCCACGGGAAGCAGACGCTAAAGCAGCTTGCGAAGCAGAACGCGGGGCTATCCAACATTGAGATAACCGAGGGCAATATCAAAGCCTTTGAGCAGACGGCAAAAAAATACGGTATCGACTTTGCCCTAAAGAAAGACAGCACCGAAACGCCGCCCCGTTATCTCGTCTTTTTCAAAGGGCGGGACGCGGACGCTCTGACCGCAGCCTTTAAGGAGTTTTCCGCAAAGAAGCTGACACAGGAGCAAAAGCCCTCTATCCGAAAGGCACTTGCCACATTCCGGGAAGCTGCAAAGCAGCTTAACGCGAACCGTCAAAAAGTTAAGAACAAGGACAGGGAGGTGTCGTTATGAAGCCGAATATCAAGAAGCTGCTTATCCTAAACGCCCCCTATCTGCTCTTTGTGTATCTCTTTGATAAAGTCGGACAGGCGGTGCGGCTCTCGCCGGGGGCTGACCTCTCCGGCAAGCTGCTTTCCATTGGCAGCGGCTTTTCTGCCGCCTTTTCAAATGCCCTGCCGAGTTTTGCCCCTATGGACTTGCTTATCGGCATTGTCGGGGCTGTCGTTATCCGGCTTGCGGTCTATGTGAAAGGCAAGAACGCAAAGAAATACCGTAAGGGCATGGAGTACGGCTCTGCACGTTGGAGTGCATAATCTTAAGTGTAAGAGAACTCTACATGGACGCACAGGAGGTTATGCACATGACTGATTATAGCAAAATTACAGCCCTTTACTCCCGCCTTTCTGTGGGCGACGAGGACAGGGACGGCGGCGAGAGCAACAGCATACAGAACCAAAAAATATTTTTGGAGAACTATGCCAGAGGGCAGCACCTAACCAATATCCGGCACTACATCGACGATGACGAAAGCGGCAGGTTTTTTGACCGTTCCGCCTACTCCCGCATGATGGACGATGTGGAAAACGGGAAAATCGGTGTCTGCATTATGAAAGACCTCACCCGCTGGGGGCGCGACTATCTCCAAGTCGGCAACGCGATGGAAATATTCAGACGGAACGATGTGCGCTTTATCGCGGTCAACAACGGCATTGACAGCGAGAAGCCCGACACATTGGAGTTTGCGCCCTTTATCAATATCATGTCGGAGTGGTACGCAAAGGACATCAGCAAGAAAGTGAAAACGGGCATTAAGACCAAAGGCATGAGTGGAAAGCCGATTGTCACCGAAGCCCCTTACGGCTATGTCAAAGACCCGGACAACAAGGATTTTTGGATAATCGACGAGGAAGCCGCCGAGGTTGTCCGCTTGATTTTCCGTCTGTTTATCGGCGGGAAGAACCGCAACCAAATCGCCGTATATCTGACACAGGAGCAAATCCCAACCCCCACTTTCTATATGAAAGACCGGGGGCGGGGAACCTGTAAAAATAAGACGCTCAACGAGGATAACCGCTGCAAGTGGAACAAAGCCACCTTGACCAATATCCTCACACGGCAGGAGTATTGCGGCGATGTGGTCAACTTCAAGACTACAAAGCATTTCCGGGATAAACATAACCACTATGTAGACCGGAGCCAATGGCACATCACAGAAAATGTGCATGAGCCGATTATCAGCCGCAGCGATTTTGAAACCGTACAGCGGATTTTGGAAAACGCACCCGTCAGACGCCCCAACGGGGACGGGGAAATCCACCCTCTGTCCGGCTTGCTTTTCTGTAAGGACTGCGGCGCAAAAATGCACATTCGTATAGATTACAGGAACGGCGGCAAGCGTCATGTTGCCTATTGCAGCGAGTACCACAAGGGAAAAGCAAAAAATCCCAAGTGCAGCTCCCCGCACATCATGGACGCGGACTTGCTCATGCAGACCGTCGCAGAAGTGCTGAAGAAAATCGAGGACTATTCTATCAGCAACCGGGCAGAGTTTGAAGCCTTAGTGAAAAAGAACCTTGTCATACAGCAGACCGACCAGACCAAGAAACAGCAGAAGCGTATTCCGCAAATCACGACACGCCTTGAACAGATTGACAAGGTGCTGAATAAGCTCTACGAGGACAACGCCCTCGGCACGATCCCGCAAGACCGCTATGAGCAGATGTCGCAGAAGTATTCGGAAGAATACTACGCGCTGAAAGCGGAGCTTGCCACGCTCCAAGAGCAGCTATCCGCTTATGAGAACGCGGGAGGACGGGCGCAGAAGTTTTTGAAGCTGACGGAACGCCATGCTGCCTTTACCGACCTTACACCCACCATTCTCAACGAGTTTATCAGCCGGATTGAAGTGCATGAGCGCGACCAGAAAAGGGCGAGATACGCAATCCAGCACATCAGCATATATTTCAATTATATCGGCAAGTTTGAGAACGAAGTGACACAGCTTGCAGAGCCGACCGAGCAGGAAATCCGGCAAATGCGGGAGGAAATCGAAGAAGCCAAAAAGGAAAAGAGCCGCGCCTACCACCGCAACTATTCAAGGGAATACCGGGCGAGAAATCTTGAAAAGCAACGGGAGTATGACCGCATGAAAGCGCGGGAATACCGGGCAAGGCGAAAGGCACAGGCAGCCGCACAGCCCGCACAGTAAAACAGAATAACCGTCAGCCAAGAGGGATTTTCCGAACTACGGGAAATTCCTCTTTTGCGCCCGGAGAAAGGAGCCGCCTATGGCAGAACAGACCCCCGACAGTATCATCACGACCCAGAGGAACGGGCAGACCATTGTTGCGGAGTTATTTTTCAATCACAGCAGCACAGAAACATTCCGCGACAAGCTGCTCAAACTGGTGCTTGCCGACAGTTCGCGTTTATCCGCGTCTGACGGTCAAGAGCCGGAAAAAACAGAAATCTTGCGATAACAGCCGCCCTGACGAACCATTCCCTGTCCGGGCGGTTTCTATTTGAAAATCCTCATTTTCCCCAAGTCAAGAGCCAGAGAAAACACCCGAAAAATGCCCCTATTGCGTAACAGGGGCGCAGAAAGGAGAGTTTATGAGAACAGGGCTTACGAAGCAGGAAAAGACCACCGATATTTGGTTTGACGAGAAAGACCCCCTTATCCATATCCGCACCCACAACACCGACTTAAAGAAGCGGCTTGCCGCCTACGCCGGACAGTACCCCGACCAGTGCTGCCAAACCGACGCAGACCCCGAAACGGGCTGCATGGAGTTTGATATTGCAAAGGGGCGTTTCTCTTTCCGTCTGACCGCCCCATACAGTGAGGAACGGAGGAACGCCGCCAGCAAAGCGGCAAAGAAACATTCCGGCAACTTGACACACCCTATTCAAAAAGATGTGCTATAATTTTTTTGAAAAAGTTTCGGATTAGATGTAGTATTCGCCGCTGAAACCGTAGTATATAGGTGAAGCCGGAAAGGAGGCGGTGTGATGATAGAAGATGAGAAAATCATTGAAATGTTTTTTGAGCGTTCAGAGCAAGGCATACGGGAGCTGGATATAAAATACGGTAAAGTCTGCCACAAGTTATCGTATAACATTGTTAACAGCAGGCAGGACGCGGAGGAATGTGTCAACGACGCTTACTTAGGAGCATGGAACGCAATCCCCCCGGCGAACCCCCACCCACTTCTGACCTATATCTGTAAAATCGTTCGGAACATTTCACTGAAAATCTATTACAGAAAGGAAGCAGCCAAGCGAAACAGCACTTACACGATTGCTATGGAGGAAATCGAAGCCTGTATAGCAGACCCGAACACAGTGGAAGCCGAGATTGAAGCCAGAGAGTTAGCCCGTATCATTGAAAGTTTTCTGGACACGCTGACCGTCGAGAACCGCGTTATCTTCATGCGCCGCTATTGGTTTTCCGATAGCTGTAAAGACATAGCCAAGTTTGTAGGGCTTTCGGAGAAAAATATCTCCGTCCGGCTGACCCGTATCCGACAAAAAATGAAAAGCTATTTAGCAGAAAGAGAGGTATTCGTATGAACTCAAAGAAGTTTTCCGAAGCCATGAGCGAGCTTGACAGCAAGTATGTTGATGAAGCTATCAGCTACAAGAAGAAAGCAAAAAAGCCAGTTTGGGCTAAATGGGGAGCTATTGCAGCCTGTTTTGTAGCTGTAACCGTCTTAGGTGTGGGATTGTTTCAAAGTGGATTATTTGGCAGTCATACCGATATAGCCACATTGAATAACGGGGAAAAAATTGTTTTTGTGAAGTCTGATAATGTTGGCGGTTCTTTGGCTTTAGATGTAGATGTAACTACAAAGCCACTTACAGAAGATGAAACCTTAGCTTTATTTTCGGATTTACCTGTTACAGCCAATGCAATTTTTCTAAATAGCGATATAGACGCAGGCGGTTCACAAGAACTGATTGGATTTGAGGGACAAGTCGGAAATGTGAAAGTAATCATTTCAACATCAGATGTGCAGTTGCTTGATACTGTAATTGTTGGAACGGAGAAAGTCTCTGAAATCAACGGTATAACCATAGTCGCAGGATATTTTGTAACAGACCCGAACAGCCGAGGCGAGCAAAATGCTATTTACTATGCGACCTTTGAGATTGGCGATTGCAAGGTATATCTGGAAAATGGCGGCATGAAAGATGATAGCGAAACAATAAAAAATCAGTTGGCAGAAGTTATCCAGAAGCTGACAGAAAACGGGAATTTGGACTTAACTTCTTTTAGTGACGAAACAGGTATGAAGCTTGACGGAAACCCAGACGGATATGACCCGCTTCCTGACAGCCAGACTTCTGATGAAGAAGTATCAGAACAAGACCCCGCCGCAAACTGAATAATCTATCTCATATCGAAAGGGCAGCCGAGAAAATCGACTGTCCTTTTTCTATGCCGACAGGCAGAAAGGAGCGGCCAGCTATGACGAAACCGAGAGAGAAAACCCGCGAGGAGCTGCAAGCCGAGATTGAGGACGGAAAGAAGAAAATCCGGCAGCTTGAAAATCGGGAAAAGATGTTGCGTCAGAAGTTATCCAAAGAGGAACGCCGGACACGCAGCCACCGCCTTATCGTCCGGGGCGCAGTCTTTGAAAGTATTGTGCCGGAAGCAAAGAACATGACCGACGAGGAAGCCACAGCACTTCTCCGGCTTGCCTTGACGAGTGAACCAGCGCGGGAGTTTTTGAGAAAACGAGCCGAGGAAACGACAAGCTAAATAATCCCTTGGCAACAAGGGCGCACTTATACACCCTTGCGGGCGTGTGCGCTCTGCCGAGGGCTTATCTCCGCACAGGGAACTTTCCCCGCGCTCCGATATGGCGGCTTTGCCGCAACAAGGGGCTGCACCCCTTGCGCCGCTTCGCGGCTATCCCTGCACACCCACAAAAACAGTACACCCGCCGTTGGCGTCTGTACCATTTTTGCGGGTTTTATTATCCTATCCGGGAGACTAACTATTAAAAGTCAAGCCCCAAAATGAAAAAATCCGCCAACCGACCGCTGCCCCTGACAAACAGCATTCAAATGCTGGTCTTGGAACAGCGAGGGCGACGGAGAGAACAGCAAAGCAAGCCCGGCCAACCCTCGCAGAAACAGAATAGCATTTGAATGCTTCGGTTCGTCAAGGGTTCGCTGCGCCAGCTAAGTTTCTGTTGGAATTAGCTCAGGCTCAGGAGAAAATCATGCAGCTGTAAGATATGTTTTTCCAGACTTCTGCAAAGCGTAGATCAGCCGCACGAGTTTCTTCATGGCATGGGACAGGGCAACATTGTAGTGTTTTCCTTCGGCACGTTTTTTGGCAAGGTATTCAGCAAAGACAGGATTCCAGTAGCAGACGTACTTGGTTGCGTTGTAAAGGGCATGTCGCAGGTAGCGGGAGCCACGTTTTTCCATGTGAGCATAACAGTTCGTGAGTTTTCCGGACTGGTATGTAGATGGAGAGCAGCCAGCGTAAGCAAGAATTTTGTCAGGAGAACTGAAATTGGAGAAATCCCCGATTTCTGCAAGGATCACAGCAGCGGAGTTTACTCCCATGCCGGGAATCGAGAGAATTGGTGGATTGAGCTCATCTATGATTTTCTGAATAGAATCTTCAATTTCGTCGATCTCGGAGGCAAGTTCTTGAATGAGTTTAATGGTATGCTTCAATTCCAAAGATTTGGCAGGCATGACAGAGCCAATAGAAGCTCTGGCTGCCTCTCGAATCTGGATGGCTTTCTCTTTTCCGTAGCGTCCTTTGGACGCTGTTGTAAGAAGGTTTGTCAGCTTGGTAAGATGGACTTCTGAAATTTGCTTTGCACCGGGATATTCGCTGAGAAGTGCGTAGATTGAAGTGCCATGGATAGACGAAACAAGCCCTTCCAATTCGGGAAACAGAATCGTAGCCAATCTGGACACCGATTGCTTTAGTTTAGCGCATTCCTGAACTTTATCAAATCGGTATCTTGTTAGTGACTTTAGCTCTTCGTTATGGTATGCTATATCCGTGTAGGACTTGAGGTCTACATCGGACAATAGCATAGTTGCAATCGTTCTTGCATCCACACGATCGGTTTTGGTTTTGCGAAGGCTGAGACTTTTTCGGTACAGGTTGGTGTGCAAAGGGTTAATGACATAAGTTGGCAGACCGTTGTCAAGAAGGAACCCAAGAATATTGTAGCTGTAATGTCCGGTAGCCTCAAGTCCTACTTTTATTTTGTCTGACTTTTTGGTGCAGTTTCGAATCGTTTGAAGCAGCTGCTTAAATCCATCCATGTTGTTGGGGATGGTAAAGCAGTCAGCACGAACCATTCCGTCTGAATCAAGAATACAGCAGTCATGCTTATCCTTGGCAACATCAATTCCAACACAAACCATTTTGATACCTCCGGTATATTTATTTCGATGCTGTTCAGGACCACAGACTTCTTTGCTCTTGTAACCTCGTTCTAAATAAACCGTCTGGCGGTATCTAACTGATTAACATTTCAACAAAGAAGCTGTGGTTGGAGCCTCCCGAAAACCGTCTTTGCGGTAGGTGATGTTCCACCAATCCACAGCATCCTGAACTTATTGTAGCATTCCGCTGGAGAGCGGTCTATAAATACTACTATTTTATTATACGAGGTGATACCCATAGCCATTTACCATTGGAACATCGGCATTGTGAGCCGAGGAAAAGGCAAATCAGCCGTTGCCGCAGCCGCCTACCGAAGCGGCGAAAAGCTGACAAACGAATGGGACGGAATGACCCACGACTACACCCGCAAAGGCGGCGTTGTCCATACCGAAATCATGCTGCCGCCCCATGCCCCGCCCTCTTTCTCTGACCGTTCAACCTTGTGGAACAGCGTGGAGCTTTACGAGAAAGCCGGGAACGCCCAGCTTGCGCGTGAGATTGACGCGGCGCTCCCCATAGAATTATCCAGAGAGGAACAGATCCGGCTTGTCCGGGAATACTGTTCCTCTCAATTTGTTTCCAGAGGAATGTGCGTGGATTATGCCATTCACGACACCGACAGCGGCAACCCCCATTGTCATATTATGCTTACCATGCGACCCCTTGACGAGCGCGGCGCATGGGCGGCGAAATCCAAAAAGGAATATGACCTTGACGAAAACGGCGAGCGTATCCGCTTGCCAAGCGGCAGATACAAGACGCACAAAATTGACCTTACAGGCTGGAACGACAAGGACAACACCCTCTTGTGGCGCAAGGCATGGGCTGACTATACCAACGACTTTTTGGAGAGGAACGGAAGCCCGGAGCGTATCGACCACCGCAGCAACGCCGAGCGCGGCATTGACGAGATACCCACCGTCCACATGGGCGTGGCGGCTTGCCAGATGGAGAAGAAAGGTATCGCCACCGAGAAAGGCGACCTGAACCGAAATATCCAAAAGGCAAACCGCCTTATCCGAGAAATCCGGGCGCAGATTAGCAAGCTCAAAGAGTGGATTGCCGACCTGTTCAAAGCGCGGGAAACCGCCCCGGAGCAGCCGCAACAATCCCCCGGCCTTGCAAATCTGCTGATGAAGTATTTGAGCGTTCAGAGAGAAAAGAGCCGGAAGTATTCGCAGCGTTGGCAACAACAGCACACAGCCGATGAACTGAAAACCATAGCGGCGGCGGTCAACTATCTTTCCGAGCATGGTATCTCTAATCTTGATGAGCTGGACGCTTCCCTTTCCTCTGTCAGCGATAAAGCCTATTCAATCCGGGAGGGAATGAAAACCGCCGAGGAACGCATGAAGAAGCTGCAAAAGCTAATTGAATACGGGAAGAACTATACAGAGTACAAGCCCATTCACGATGAGCTGAAAAAGCTGCAAAACGGCTGGACAAACAAGCGCGACAAGTACGAGGAAGCCCACCGCGCCGAGCTGACCCTATGGAACGCAGCAAGCCACTATCTCCATGCAAATCTGCCGAAAGGAACAAAGACCTTGCCTATTGCGGAATGGGAACAGGAATATGCTGACCTCAAAACACAGAGGGACAGCGATTATACCAAACTGAAAGAGACCCGCGCCGAGGTTGCCGAGCTTCAAAAAATCCGCAGGTGCGTGGATATTGCACTCCGCGCCGACCAACCGGAACAGACGCAGAGCCGCACCAAGCGGCAGGAACAGGAGCGATAAAGAAAAGGACGGGCAAGCTGCTTTGCCTGTCCGTCCTAAATGTTTTCCGATAAAATGGACGCTATTGATTCCTAATATTAAAACCAACTTGCTCTTTCGTCCCTAAATTCGGGCAGGTCACTATGCTCATAAGGATTATAATTATTCAAATTGCAGCCAAACTCTTTCAATGATTTTATTTTATTATCCTTTGTCCATTCAACTAGGGAAATTCCCTCAAATTCCTCCATGCTCCCATTGTTCATTTCATTTTTGAAATACCACTCCACAATCGTCTGATTTCCTTTGTGGAAAAATTGTTTGATTTCCCAAGCAACGACTTTGCCACGAGTATTCCATTCCTGAAACCAGTGTTTTACGATTTGACGGTTATTATATTTTGGACTCCAACTTTCAGTATAAATTACATCTTCTGCAAAAATATTATCAATACCTAAATCCTGTTTTGTAAGCCACATTTCAAACCATAAGTGAATAATTCTTTCTCTTTCATTCACAATCCAGCACCTCACTAACTTCCGATTTTTCGGTTTCATTCTACATCAAAACTATGAACAATTCAACCACAGAAAGAGAGGTATCAGCCATGTATTACACCCAAGAACAGATAGACCGCGCCAACCAAGCCGACCTTGTTTCTTTCCTGCAATCACAGGGCGAGCAGCTTACCCGCGCCGGACAGGAATACCGCTGGAAGCGGCACGACAGCCTGACCGTCCGGGGAAACAAATGGTATCGCCACAGCCAGAGCAAAGGCGGCGGCCCCGTTGATTTTGTCATGGAGTTTTTCGGCAAGAGCTTTACCGAAGCCGTGGAACTTCTCACAGGCGAAAAAGGAGCCGCCCCGCCGCCGGACAGACCAAGCCCCGCGTCCTTTTCTGACTTCCAGCTACCACCCCGCAGCCCCGACAACCGAACAGCGAGGAACTACCTCACAGCAGCCCGCCGCATTGATGAAGATGTGACGGGCTTTTTTCTTTCCAATGGCGACATTTACGAGGAAGCCGCCCACCATAACGCCGTATTTGTCGGTAGAGATGAAAACGGCATACCGAGGTACGCCCACCAGCGCGGCACAGCCGGGAGCTTCCGGCTTGATGTGAAAGGCAGCGACAAAGCCTTTAATTTCTGCTACCGTGGCGAGGGCGAAAGGCTTTTTGTCTTTGAAGCCCCCGTTGACCTGTTATCTTTCCTCTGCCTGTTCAAAAAGGGCTGGCAGAAGCAAAGCTATTTGTCACTGGGCGGCGTGGGCGAGAAAGCCCTTTTGCGTTTCCTTTCTGACCGTCCGAACATCAAGACCGTTTTTCTCTGCCTTGACAGCGACGAAGCCGGAAACGATGCTTGCAGCCGCCTTGCGGAGCTTGTGCCGGAGTGCTTGACCGTCCACCGCCTTCTCCCGCTTTACAAGGACTGGAACGAGGTATTGCAGCACCGGGCAGAAATCACAGACGGGAAGTATTTGCGGGAAGCAATCTACGGCTTGAAAGAGCCGCCGCAGGAAGAAACCGTTGAGATTATCCGCATGAGCGAGGTTGACACGCAGACCGTTGAATGGCTATGGAAACCGTATATCCCCTTTGGGAAAGTAACCATAGTACAGGGCAACCCCGGCGAGGGCAAGACTACCTTTGCGCTGCGCCTTGCCGCTGCCTGTACCACTGGCGGGACGCTTCCGGGCATGAAGCCCATGCAGCCGTTTCAAGTGATTTATCAGACCGCCGAGGACGGTTTAGGCGATACCGTCAAGCCCCGCTTGATAGAAGCCGCCGCAGACCTTGACCGGGTGCTTGTGATTGATGAAGCAAAACGGGAGCTTACCCTGTCCGACGAGCGCATAGAGAAAGCAATCGTACAGAACGGGGCGCGGCTGATTATCCTTGACCCCATACAGGCGTATATGGGAGACAAAGCCGACATGAACAAGGCAAACGAGGTGCGCCCTATCTTTCGCCGCCTTGCCGATGTTGCCGAGCGTACCGGGTGCGCCGTTATCCTTATCGGACATCTCAACAAAGCTGCCGGAGGGCAGAGCGCATACCGGGGCTTAGGTTCTATCGACTTCCGCGCCGCAGCAAGGAGCGTCCTGCTGATCGGGCGCGTGAAGCGAGAACCGAATGTGCGCGTTATCGTCCATGACAAATCTTCCCTTGCGCCGGAGGGCAAGCCCGTTGCCTTTTGCCTTGACCCGGAAACGGGCTTTTCATGGATAGGCGAATATGATATAACCGCCGACGAGCTGCTGTCCGGCGCGGGCGGCAACAACGCCACCAAGACCGAACAGGCTGAAAGGCTGATACTTGACCTGCTTGCAGACGGGAAAGAGCTTGCCAGCGAGGACATTGTAAAAGCCGCAGCCGAAGCCGGAATATCCGAGAGGACGGTACAGAACGCCAAGCGCAACATGGGCGGCATTTTAGGCGCAAGGCGTGTCGGCGGTCAATGGTACAACTTCATCAAGAAGAAGCAGCCGCCCGAACCCGCAAGCTGAAAGTGCAAAACGCAGAGCCTTTGCGCTTTGCACTTTCGCACTTTCACGATAATTTGCGTCAATAACTCAAAAAAGCACTTGACAAAACGCTTCATGGGGAAATAAAGCCGATATTGCCCCATTTATGGACCCAAAGCCGGAAAACAATATCATTCTTACCCAAAGTGAAGGACTGATGTTAAACGGAAGGCCCAAAAATCCGGCCAATGCAAGAAATAAAAATGTACTGGTAGTCGGAGGATCAGGTTCGGGAAAAACGCGCTTTTTCATCAAGCCCAATCTGATGCAAATGCACAGTTCCTACGTCGTCACCGATCCGAAAGGTACAGTCCTTGTGGAATGCGGAAAGATGTTACAGCGAGGCACGCCAAAGCTGGACAAGGACGGAAAGCCTGTGCGGAATGAAAAAGGAAAGATCATCTATGAGCCCTATAAAATACGGGTATTCAATACGATCAATTTTCAGAAAAGTATGCACTTTAACCCATTCGCCTACATTCATTCCGAGAAAGATATTTTGAAAATCGTCACGACTCTGATCTCCAATACCAAAGGCGAAGGAAAAGCCGGAGACGATTTCTGGGTCAAAGCAGAAACCCTGCTCTATACGGCACTGATCGGATATATCTACTATGAAGCCCCGGCAAACGAACAGAATTTTGCCACACTGGTAGAAATGCTGAACGCAATGGAGGTCCGTGAGGATGATGAATCGTTCAAAAATGCCGTTGACCTTCTCTTTGACGCGCTGGAACAAAAAGACCCGGATCATTTTGCCCTGCGTCAATATAAGAAATATAAGCTGGCTGCCGGAGATGTATGCTCTAAGTGACTTCTTAATCATGATTTTTGTCATGGTTAGTGAAGCAGTCACTTAGAGCATTTTCATTTCAGGAGGTACAGCCATGAGAAACGAGAAAATCACCCCACTGTACGAGCGTTTGAGCCGCGATGATGAGTTACAGGGCGAGAGTAATTCCATAAGCCATCAAAAGCAGATGTTAGAGGAGTTTGCTCGCAGGAATGGGCTGCCGAACCCCACCCATTTCACCGATGACGGCGTATCGGGAACCCGCTTTGACCGTCCCGGCTTTCTGGCGATGATGGAGGAAGTTGAGGCCGGACGGGTGGAGGCCATTGTCATAAAGGACATGAGCCGCCTGGGGCGCGACTATCTGAAAGTCGGCCAAGTCATGGAGATTTTGCGGCAGCGCGGCGTCCGGCTGATTGCCATCAATGACGGTGTAGACAGTCTGAAAGGCGATGATGATTTTACCCCTTTCCGCAACATTATGAATGAGTTTTACGCCCGCGACACCAGCCGGAAAATCCGCTCCGTGTTCAAGTCCAAAGGCATGAGCGGCAAGCACCTGACCGGCACTGTCATTTACGGCTATCTGTGGGACGAAAAACGGGAACACTGGCTTGTGGACGAAGAAGCCGCCGAAGTGGTACGCCGCATCTTTTCCCTGACGATGGAGGGCTACGGCCCCTACCAAATTTCTAAGCTGCTGTCCGAGGCAAAGGTTGAGATCCCCGCTGTCCATCTGGCACACTTTGACGAAGGAGTAAACAGGACGAAGCCGGTCAAAGACCCCTACGGTTGGGGATCGTCCACCATTGTGAGCATCCTGAAAAAGCGGGAATACCTGGGCCACACCATCAATTTCAAGACCCGCAAGCATTTCAAGGACAAGAAAAGCCACTATGTTGACGAAAGCGAGTGGACGATTTTCGAGAACACCCATGAGGCCATCATCGACCAGGAAACCTTTGACAATGTGCAGCGTATCCGGGCAAATGTCAGGCGTTACCCGGACGGCTGGGGCGAAGCCCATCCCCTGACCGGCCTGATGTACTGCGCCGACTGCGGCGGCAAGATGTATGTCCATCGCGTCAATAACGGCAAGCGCGATCCACAGTTTACTTGCAGCCAGTACAGCAAATACCCTATCGGCTCTCTTTGCCCCACACAGCACCGCATCCGGGCCGAGGCTGTCCTGACCTTGATAACCGATATGCTCCGGGCCATCGCGGAGTATTCCAGGAATGACCGGGCCGAGTTTATCCGCACCGTCCAGGAAACGCAGGCCGCCCAGCAGACCGCCGATATATCCAAGAAGCGGAAACGGCTGGCCACCGCCCAAAAGCGGGCCGGGGAACTAGAAAAGCTGATTTGCAAAATCTATGAGGACAACGCCCTGGGCAAACTGCCGGACGCCCGGTATGAGGCCCTGGACGCACAGTACGCCAAAGAGCAGGACGCCCTCAATGCGGAAATCACAGAACTGGAAAAGGCCGTTACCGGCTATGAGCAGAGCCGGAAATCTGCGGAGAAGTTTATTGCCCTGATTGACAAGTACGAGAATTTCGACACGCTGACAAATACCATGCTCAACGAGTTTGTAGAGAAAATCCTTGTCCATGAACGCGCCCGCAAAGGCAGCCAGGACACCACACAGGAGGTTGAAATCTACTTCAATTTTGTGGGCCGGTATATCCCGCCCGCCTTGCAGCCGGTTCCCCTGACCCCGGAGGAACAGGAAGAACTGCGGAAGAAGGAGGAACGCAAGGACAGGCTTCACCAGAACTACTTGCGCCGCAAGGCAAACGGCAAGCAGAAGGAATGGGAAGAACGCTACAACGCCAAGCGCAAGGCCCAGGTGGAGGCGGCAAAGGCCGCGATCCGGGCCGAGGACATGGAAAAAGGCATTTTTATCCCTGCCGGTCAGCTACCCAGGCAGGAGCCGCGCAAGGCCGCCTTATCGGCCAGCACCGCAGTTTAACCATCACAGTGCAAAGGAGGACGAACATGAACGAATTGACTTACGCCCGCTGCGGGGATTACTACATCCCCGACCTGAAACTTTCCGAGCAGCCGGAGGCCCCCATCGGCAAGTATGGCCGTATGCGCCAACGCTACCTGAAGGAACACCGGCCCGGCCTTTACAGCAGCTTGATTTTGAACGAAAAGCTGTACCCGCACCTGTTGGAGATTGACCGGGCGGCGCGGGAGCGGATGGACGCCATGCTGCCCCGCATGATGGAGGCAGCGGGCGTCACCGAGGAACTGAAAGCCCGTGACCCCATGCGCTGGGTGGGACTGATGAACACGCTGAAAGCACAGGTGGAGGAAATGATTTGTCAAGAGTTTATTTATATTTAGAACTTCAATTTTAAGAGAAGCAGAGGGTTTTCCCTCTGTTTCTTTTTGTCAGAAAACCATTTGACACTGCCATTATTCGCGCCTATACTTAGAGTGGTTGGTCATAACGAACCGAAAGGAGGAATGGGTAGTGCTGACCTATGAAAAACAAGCACTCTCTGGTGCGATTGAAGTATTATTGCGGTCTGAATTGCCAGACGAATTTGAAGGGACAAAGTTATACGGCTCTCCCGAAGAAGATGAACTACGGCAGGACTGTAAAATTTTTCGGCTGTCAAATGAAACAGGGCATGGACGCATTACAGTCTATCAGGTTTTTTCTGGTATTGAGCTTTACTATAACGATATGCACATGGGATATTGCAATCAAAATCAAGCCACAGCTAAAAACATGATAGAGATTAACCATTGTCTGATAGGACGTTTTGAGTGTAGCTTTGGCGAAAATAGTTGCTGCTATATGGCGGAAGGCGATTTGTCGATCAGCTCCATGATGAAGAAAAAGTCAAATTCGTGTTTTCCGCTGAACCACTATCACGGTATTTCTATCATCATCAATCTGGATGAATTGCTGCCGGAAGTACGGCAAATCATGGAGCTATTGAATATTGATTTGCACTACATACAAAAATATATTTGCGAAGGAAACCGTTGCTGCATCATGCGGGCCAATCCGTCTATTGAACATATTTTTTCGGAACTTTATCATGTCCGGGAAAAAAGAAAACCAGGATACATGAAAGTCAAAATGCTGGAACTGCTTCTGTTCTTAAGTGATCTCAATACGGCAGAAGAAGTTTTACAGACGGATTATTTCAATCAAAATCAGGTCGCATTGATTAAAGCAGTAGCGTCCTATATTACGGAGGACTTGACAGCACATCATACGATTGAACAGCTTTCCCAGAAATTCGAGATTTCTACAACAGCATTGAAAAAGTGCTTTCGAGGCGTCTATGGAACCTCTGTCTATTCTTATCTTCGTACCTATCGGCTTCAAGTCGCCAAAAAATTGTTGCTGGAAACCGAGTTGTCAGTAACGGAGATTGCAAGTAAAATCGGATATGAAAATCCGAATAAATTCACTTCTGCCTTCAAAGAAACGTATGGCAGCTCTCCGACGGAATTCAGAAAGAGTGTCCGTTTGGATAGAAGCGGGTCCGTATGGAGTGGCGAAGAAATCTGAGCTGTATTAGAATATCCTTTGTCAGATAAAAGCAGAAAGACCGCTTGAAGCTGGCCTATTTTTTGAATAGTGGGTTAGGTACTGCTAACTTTCTGCAAGACAAAGGAGGATTTCCAAATGGAAAATGAAAAATCGACAGGTAACAAGTACACTGTCAAAGACGCGGCAATCATCGGTATCTTCTGTGCGGTCATGTTCGTTGTATTTATGGTCTATTCGACCCTGACCGGCGCTTCACTGTTCTATTCCATGATTTTTAACGCCGCAGGTGCGGCACTTATCCTCGCACCGTTCTATGTTTATATGTGCATGAAAGTCGGCAAGCATGGCCCCGCTCTTGTCTACAATATCATGTGGGCGATTATCGCCGGACTGATGATGGGGCCGTTTATGATTCCGTGGTTTTTGGGCGGCGGTATCATCGCAGAGCTTTCCATGTGCGGAAAGGATGCCTACCATGACATTAAGCGTGTGTCCATTTCGTGGGTAATCACGGCATTGGTTCGCGCTGCACATGGTATGTCAGAAATTTGGTTTTTCAAAGACGCATTTCTTGCCACCGGCGTCAGTGAGCAGCAGGTTCAGGTTCAGACCCAGTATTACACCGATCCGAAGTACGTCCTTTTGAGCCTGGCTGTCACTGCTATCCTGGCCGTCCTTGGCTGCATGATTAGCAACAAACTGATTGTGAAGCACTTCAGAAAGAGTGGCGCGATTAAATAAACTATGAGCATGAAATTTGATTTTCGGACCAAATTGCTTGTCATAGTTCTCACTATGTCGCTTGTGGCGGTGCTCACAAGCGACATTTTGATATACACACTTTTGGGCGTTTTGAGCGTGTATTTGATTATTCAGGGCTTTGGCAGGCAGACAATAAAATATCTAATCGTCTGCGGTGTTTTTATCGTGTTAAGGCTGCTTTCAGGAGGACAGGGCATTACCATTCTTATGCCGGAAATGTTCCTGTTCATGGTGCTGCGTATTTTGATGATGGTTATGGCTGCGCAGCCCGTGATTGGTATGCCGCCGGGAGAAGTTGTAGCAGTTTTTAAAAAAATCCACGCTCCTGATGGAATTGCCCTGCCCGTAACCTTCATGTTGCGTTTCTTCCCTACTGTGCGCAGTGAATTTTCCGATGTGTTTGCCTCACTTCGGCTGCGAAAGCTGTTGTCATGGAAACATCCTCTGGACGCAATGGAGTATATTGTTACGCCTGTTATTTTCCGTTCATCCAGAATAGCTGAGGAACTCGCAGCTTCTGCTGAAAGCAGGGGGATTTCCAATCCGGGAAAACATACCTGCCGCAGGAAGATAGAATTTCAAAAAAGAGATTGGATTATGTGCGTGGTTGCTGTTTGCGTAACCGCACTCTATTTTGTGCTGGAAAGGACGGTAGCATAATGGTAAATGATAAAGCAAGGCGATCCGTTATCCAGTTTGAAGATGTATCTTTTGAATATCCGGGAGCCGAAACAGAAAGTATCCATCATATCAGCCTCGATATAAAAAAGGGCGAGTTCCTTGTTCTGACTGGAGGGAGCGGCTGCGGAAAGACAACTTTAACACGATTGATAAACGGGTTAGCTGAACAATTTTACGAAGGGACGCTGAAAGGGCGAGTCACACTGCTGGGACGCAGCATATCGGAATATCCTCTGTATGAAATCGGGAAAAAAGTAGGTTCAATCTTTCAAGATCCAAAGAGCCAGTTTTTTGCCAGTATTACAGAGGATGAAATTGCGTTCGGGTGTGAAAACTATGGCGTTCCGTATGAAGAACTGGATGGACGGGTTTCAAGTGCGATCAAACGTATTAACGGAGATATGCTGCGCGGGAAAGAAATTTATCCGATGTCCAGCGGAGAAAAACAGAAAATAGCGGTGGCCTCCGTCAATGCTGTTGACCCGGAAATTTATGTGTTTGATGAACCTTCGGCCAATTTGGATATGTATTCCGTTGAGGCGCTTAAAAATTTGATGGGTGGACTAAAAGCGGAAGGCCACACAATCATTGTTGCTGAACACCGGCTTTATTATCTTACTGACCTTGCAGACCGTTTTCTTTATATGGAAAACGGGAGCATAAAAGAAGAATGGACGGCGGGAGAACTGCTCTCTATTCCAGAAGAAAAAAGACGAGCCATAGGAATACGGGCGGCAGATTTACACCATATTGAAGTAGATATTCCCCCTACAAAAGAAAAAGATATGACGCTGGAGGTAAAGGATTTGACGTTTTCCTATCGCAAACATCCGGTTTTCCACGATATATCTTTTCGGGCGTATGCTGGCGACCTGATTGCGATTGTAGGCCATAACGGAATAGGAAAAACTACTTTGTCGAATATTCTTTGTGGTATGCAAAAGGAAAAAGAGGGTCAGGTCATATATAACGGGACAAAAGTATCTAAAGGCAAAAGGAAGAATTTTGCCTACTTTGTTATGCAAAATACAGATTGCCAGTTGTTTGGGGACAGCGTAGAAGAAGAACTGCTATTAAACGGAAAAGGCAGTACCCAGGAGCAACGCGATGATCTGCTAAAACTATATGGTTTGTTTGAATGGAAAGAACGGCATCCCGCTACTCTTTCCGGCGGACAGAAACAACGGCTCGCTCTCGCTGTATCGGATTGGATAGATACCCCCGTTTTGATTTTGGATGAGCCTACCAGCGGTCTTGATTTCAAAAATATGATGAGAATATCGGAGCATTTGAAAGCTCTGGCGCAAAAAGGAAAGACCATTTTAATCATTACCCACGATTATGAATTTGCCGCTATGACTTGCAATCGGGTTCTGCATTTCGTTGATGAAGGTCATGTAGAAACATTTCCGTTACAGGAAAATTTGTCCCGCTTATATTCCTGCCTTATGTGTCAATGAATTATGTGTCTGATTGGATAGATACGCTCTGTATGGAGTGGCAGAAACAACTGAATGATTTTATGATAATAGACGGGTTAGAAGATACTAACTCGTCTATTATTGTGAAAGGAGCCTTGCTTATGGATAAGCAAAAAAATGGAGAACTGTCCAGAATGTTCGGATATGCAGGGAAATTCCATGTTTTGACCGTTTTGGGATGTGTTCTCTCCGGGATCAGTACCATTTTATCTATGCTGCCTTTTGTTTGCATTTGGCTCGTCATCCGCGATTTAATCCAGGCTTTTGCTGCCGGGGATATATCTCTTGCAACGGGGAGCGCCCATTATGCGTGGATGGCGGTTGTGTTTGCAACGGCAAGCATTTTAATTTATTTTATCGCCCTGAACTGTACTCATCTGGCGGCGTTTCGTACAGCCACCAATATGAGAAAATCTGCAATTCATCATATCGTGACGCTGCCGTTGGGGTATTTCAGCCAAAATGCAAGCGGACGGCTCAGAAAAATCATTGATGATAATGCAGGACTTACAGAAGGATTTCTGGCCCATCAGCTTCCCGATCTGACCGGAGCCGCAGTTATGCCGGTTGCCGTTATTATTTTGATTTTCCTTTTTGACTGGCGGCTGGGAATTTGCTGCCTGATACCTATGGGAATCAGTGTCATCTTTCTCAAACAGATGATGGGCGGAGATAATGCGCAGTTTATGGGCAAGTATATGACTGCACTGGAAACGATGAATAAAGAAGCTGTGGAATATATTCGCGGTATTCCTGTTGTAAAAGTATTTCAGCAAACTATTTATTCCTTCAAAAATTTTCACGCTGCAATAGAAGAATACGAAAAATTTGCTTCCGGGTATGCCTTAAAATGCCGTATTCCTCTTACTGGATTTACAGTAACACTGAACGGCACATTTGTTTTACTTATTCCAGTCGCCATGTTTATTTTGTCCGGGGTCAGCGGCCAGGCGGCTTATGAAAATGTTGTGCTGGATTTTCTGTTTTACAGTTTGTTTACTCCGGTCTGTGCAACTATGATGAACCGTATCATGTTTGCCAGCGAGCAGCTTATGGCGGCTAAAAGTGCAGTCAGCCGGGTGGATGAAATTTTGCAGGAAAAGCCATTGAAGGAGCCGGAACATCCCCTGATCCCGGCAGATGCTTCGATTGTGTTTTCGGATGTTTCCTTCGCCTATCCAGGGGCCAAAGAGAAGGCCTTAGACTATATCAGCTTTGAGGTTCCGGCAGGAAAAACAGTTGCGCTTGTTGGTGCCTCTGGCAGCGGTAAAAGTACAGCAGCAAGTCTCATTCCCCGATTTTATGATGTTCAGTCAGGTTCCGTTACGATTGGCGGCGTGGATGTACGCAATATTGAGAAGCAGGAACTGATGAAAAGAGTTGCTTTCGTGTTTCAGAATACCCGTCTGTTCAAGGATACTTTACTGAATAATATTAAAGCGGCCCGCCCGGACGCTACCAGGGAAGAAGTCCTGAAAGCGGCTGATGAAGCACAATGCAAGGACATTATTGACCGCCTCCCGGATGGGCTTGATACGCTCGTTGGAACAGGAGGCACATATCTCTCAGGAGGTGAAAATCAAAGGATTGCTCTTGCAAGGGCAATCTTAAAAGACGCCCCTATTATTGTGCTGGATGAAGCCACAGCATTTGCAGATGCCGAAAACGAACATCAGATACAGCTCGCTTTTGAGCGGCTGACCCAAAACAAAACGGTTCTGATGATTGCTCATCGACTTTCTACGATACAAGACGCAGACCTTATTCTGGTGTTCAAGGATGGGCAGATTGCAGAAAGAGGTACGCATGAAGAATTGGTAGCCTTAAATGGTATTTATTCTTCCATGTGGAAGGATTACCAGACTTCGATTGCCTGGAAGGTCGGAAAGGAGGACGAGCAGCATGATTAAGGCGTTAAAAAAGAAGTATGCGTTAAGCAATCAGGGTGCAAAAGACCTGTTAAAAGGGATCGTTTATTCGGTACTGGCTAATATCAGCCTTATGTTTCCTGTTATTCTTCTGGCTATCGTCCTCAATCAGCTTCTTGCGCCTGTTTTGGGAACGAGTGCGCCAGAGATCAGTGCCGCCGTTTACACTGTGATTGGAATTGTGATTTTAGCCGTTGTATTTATTTTTCATTATTGCCAGTACACCGCAGCATATCTCGGAACGTATGACGAAAGCGCAAGGCGGCGTATCGGACTTGCGGAAAAATTGCGCACCCTTCCGCTGACCTTCTTCCACCAGCGTGATCTTGCTGACCTGACAAGCACTATTATGGGAGACTGTGCAAACTTTGAGCACGCATTTTCCCATACGGTTCCACAATTCTTTGGAGCAGTTATCTCTACGGGGATTGTTTGTATCGGCCTGCTGATTTTCAACTGGCAAATGGGCCTGGCTCTTCTCTGGGTAGCTCCGATTTCATTTGCAATCGTTATTCTGTCACGGAAATGGCAGGAAAAACTCAACCAAAAACACATGAACGCCAGACTTGAGCTTGCAGAGGGTATTCAGGAGTGTTTGGAAACTGTACAGGATATAAAAGCCTGCAATCAGGAAGAAGATTATCTTCGCAAATTGGACGCAAAGATGGATGCCGCAGAAAAAGCACAAATTTCATCCGAAATGACAACGGCAAGTCTGCTGACAACCGGCCAGATGTTTTTACGGCTCGGTTTGGCAACGGTGATTGTAGTAGGTAACGGTCTTGTGGTAAGTGGAGATACCTCTCTGTTTACCTATATTCTGTTTTTGATTGCTGCCTCCCGCCTTTATGATCCGCTTTCCGGGGCGATGTCAAATATGGCGGAGCTGTTCTCTGTACAGCTTCAGGTAAACCGTTTGAAAGAAATAGAGGAATACCCGGAAGAAACCGGCGAGAAGAATATCCATACAAACGGGTACGATATTACATTCGATCATGTCCAGTTTTCTTACGAAAAGGGCAAACCGGTACTGAAGGATGTTTCGTTTACTGCAAAACAGGGACAGGTCACGGCATTGGTTGGCCCGTCCGGCGGCGGCAAAAGTACAGTCGCAAAACTGGCAGCCAAATTTTATCCTCTGGACGGAGGAAGAATATTGTTGGGCGGCACCGATATTGCTCCGCTAAATTCAACCATGTTGATGAAAAACTTCTCTATCGTTTTTCAAGATGTTGTGCTGTTTAATAACACCATCATGGAAAATATTCGCGTTGGCAAAAAGGACGCTACGGACGAGGAAGTGATTGTCGCAGCTAAAGCAGCGCAGTGTGATGAATTTATTTCAAAATTACCTGACGGCTATCAGACAGTGATTGGAGAAAACGGCTCTACGCTATCAGGCGGTGAATGCCAGCGGCTTTCCATCGCACGCGCTCTTTTGAAAGATGCTCCTGTTATTCTTCTCGATGAAGCTACTGCTTCTCTTGATGTAGATAACGAAACTGAAATTCAAAACGCAATATCCAGGCTGGTAAAAGGCAAGACGGTTCTTATTATCGCTCATAGAATGAGAACGGTTGAAGCTGCTGATAACATCGTTGTATTGTCAGATGGTATTGTAGCCGAAAACGGGACTCACGAAGAACTTATGAAAGAAAATGGCCTCTATCATAGACTGGTCGATTTACAGACAGCTTCTGCAAATTGGAAGTTAAGCGTTTAATTCGTAATAAGGAGGTACTGATGAAACTTCATGCGTCCGGGGAGGACTACCTGGAAACCATCCTTGTTCTCCAAAAGAAACTCGGTATGGTACGCTCCGTAGATGTGGCCCGGCACATGGAGGTGTCAAAGCCAAGCGTGTGCCATGCGGTGGCTACCTTGCGGGACGGCGGCTTTCTTACAATGGACGAAGATCACTTTCTCCATCTGACCGATGTAGGCCGCGAGGTTGCCGAAAAAATCTATGAGCGCCATTGCTTCTTTACCGAGCAGCTTATCGCCGCAGGCGTTGACCCCAGGACTGCGGAGGCCGATGCCTGCCGGATTGAACACATCATCAGCGATGAGAGCTTTTCGCGGTTGAAAGAGGCAACCGAACAGGAACAAACCTAAACCAAATAAGCCAAGCGATCCTGCCCCGCAAGACGGGGAAAGAAAAAAACCGTTGCAGGGCAGGTAGCTTCGTGCGCCTATAATAGATTTTCAGGGTACTGCGGCGGTTTTGAGTAACATCAAGGCCGCCGTTCCTTATGCCCTCGACAAAGGAGTGACGCCTATACGCTGACACGGCGGCTTTAGGAGGGAGCTG
>ENA-OPMH01000129-OPMH01000129.1-human-gut-metagenome-genome-assembly--contig:-NODE-129-length-19687-cov-2.529595_pt1 | contig 19687 bp, 10 predicted proteins | sample MGYA00241525_ERZ501747 | MGnify/ENA primary metagenome ERZ501747 (study PRJEB25962, sample SAMEA2042611) | human gut metagenome | biome: human gut; feature: human-associated habitat; material: faeces...
ATAGATGTAAGTCCCTGTAGTCTGTAAATTACTGTATAGAGGCAAGGTCTGGTATAATTTATCAGTAATGTGCAACCATACATTTTTAGGTACTCCTCCATAATTGGCATTGAAATTTCTATCATTCCACTGGAACAAACTTCCAGTCGAACGCTCCTTATACCTCCAGTCATTGTCTGTTCGGAGAGCAATCACATTCTCTCCACCAAAATTCAGAAACGGAGTCAGATCAAAGCCTACCGCCATCACCCCATTTTCATGCAATCCTATATGCTTGCCGTTCAAATAGAAATCCGCCGCCTGCCGTACTCCCTCAAACTCAATAAAGACCTTCTTCCCTTTTGCAGTCTTAGGGAGCCTGAAATGTTTTCTATACCAGGCTATAGTATCCGTCATTCCCCATATATGTACTTTAAATGCCTCATCTTCATTAAAAGCCCGGGGCAAAGTAATTTTTTTCCAGTTTTCATCGGAAAAATCCGTTCTTTCCGCCCCCGGCGTATCTCCGATATAAAGCAACCATCCAGGGTTAAAATTATATTTCTCACGGTTATTGCTCTGTCCGGATACGGGAAAAAGCAAAAGCATACATAATAAAATAAGTAAATTCTGTCTGTTCATGGTATTATTCATTGATTTATCAACAGCAAATGTAGAAAATCCACCTTGATACAAACCGCTCCCACGTTTCAAGATGTGGAACAAATGTTGCAAGATACGACTACAGAGTAGCTATCGGGAAATCCTGAACCAGTCGATATCAATAAATCCTTTGCGACCGGTCTTATTTGGATCAACGGCAAAAAATCCTATTTTTGAACCTATCCAACGTCCTTTGCCCATAGCATACTCGCCACCAGCCTTCTTCCATTTCTTTCCATCAATGCTGTAGGCATAGTTCACCTTGCTGTCTTTTATACTCATGCGTAGGTACACATCCTTTATATGCATCTCCGCAGGACGTCCCTTACGTGGAGTTCCTTTTTGTGTGGGTTTCAAGGTATCCACAGTTAACACCTCATCAGTCAAGTGAGTACGCATGGCATTCGGATTATGGCGTATCTGTAACTCGTAACCGTCCTCGGTACGTTGCAGACCCACAGACGAATATTCGGCCGACATACAGACAAGACCAACATACTGGTCTGAATTACGCGAACAAAAACTCAGCTTTGTGGTAGCTGTAAATTCATCAGCCGGTGTTTTCTGTAATAGCATATTCGGTACATACCACAGATTACTGACATCTCCAAGCTCAGGTAATGCATACGTAAACAGGCGGAAAAACCCCATACTTGTAGCTTGCCCGTAACTTTCTTTATAATCATTTTGCCATTGCCACTGCATACCAAGTTTTGATGAATCAAACTCATCAGTCTCCACAGGATTAACTATAGTCTTACTATCTGATTTCGGCTTACGGAATTTCCAGTAAGGCTCACCAGCATTCCCCATAACAGGCCATCCACTACTCCAATCGACAGGTTGTAAATGACACACGCGGCCATAAGGACCTTTATCCTGAAAATGTATAAACCAGTCTTCACCATATTTTGTATGTATCCATCCACCTTGATGAGGTCCATTCATCGTGGTTTTTCCGCGTTCCAATACACGTTTCCATTCATATGGACCATAAGGCGATTTACTGCGCATAGCCAACTGCCAGCCTCCAGCTACACCACCGGCAGGACAAAGAATCCAATACCAGCCGTCACGCTTATAAAACTTAGGCCCTTCGGTAGTAACATTGCCTGTAGCATCACCATCGAATACAATACATGGCTCACCTATGGCGCGTGTGCCATCAGCAGACAATTCACGTACAGTAAGCACACCATTAAAACCTATACGACTGTTAGCCCATCCATTGACAAGATAACAACGACCATCCTCATCCCACAACGGAGTCGTATCGATATACCCGAGACCTTCAACCACCATCACCGGTTTTTCCCATTCACCTGCAGGATCTTTGGTTTTCACCATAAAAATACCCCGATCGGGATCTCCCCAATAGATATAGAATTCGCCTGAATGATATCTTATACTCGGAGCATATACACCCATACCATGTTGTGTGCGCACAGAATCAGGAAACTGGCTACGCAAGGCGTGACCTATTATCTCCCAATTAACAAGGTCTTTACTGTGTAAAATAGGTAGCCCGGGCATACAGTTAAAAGAACTGGCTGTAAGATAATAATCATCGCCTACAGCTACCACATCGGGATCACTATAATCAGCATTTATCACAGGATTGGTATAGGTACCGTCCCCATTGTCGGGAGACCATACTTCTGAACAATACTGTGCGCTCACACTCAACGAGCAGACTAACGATAAAAACAACAAAATACATTTCATATCCAACAAATCGTTTTTAATTAATTATTGGTTCATATTCTTTATAGGTTGTAAAAGTAGAAAACACTCTTCGATACAAACCGTTCACACGTTGCAAGATATGGAACAAATGTTGCAAAATAAAACGACAGAGCCCGTTATAAGCTTATTTATATTGTGTAGGCAATACCCCAAACAGTTTCTTGAATGATTTTGTGAAATAACTAGGTGTATTAAAACCAACCTTATCAGCTATCTCAGCAATGGAAAGACCTCCCTCTTTCAATAATTCCGCAGCTTTACGAAGACGTACATTCTTCACAAAATCAGAAGGCGAACTTCCGGTAATAGATGTAATCTTCCGGTAAAGAGTGGCACGACTCATGCACATATCCCTACTTAAATCTTCTATGGAATATTCAGGATTACTAAGGTTCTTCTCAACCATGTCCAATGCCTTTTTTATTAATTGCTCATCAGATGCTGAAATAGAATTCGCTTCTACTTTTCCTTCTTTCGGCAATGGATCTATCTCATGCCTTTGTTCCGGATTTTGTTCCAGTGGCAGAACAGTCTGTGCAACAATGGGCTTCCGTAATTTCATATACATCCGGCCCAATCCCCAAACAACCGATAAAACAACAAGTACATAAAACAAATACGCCCAACCTGTTTCATACCAAGCAGGCAGACACTGGATCATAACCGTCAATGTACTCTTACTCCACAGTCCGTTTTCATCTGTAGCACGAACTTCCAGTTCAAATTCCCCCTTTGACAAATCTGACAATCCGATACTATTTTTCCCTGCCGGCAAGGTCACCCACTTATCGTTTCTTTGTTTATAACGATAAGCATATCTTACCTTATTTGTATTCAAATGATCAAAAGTTGAAAAAAACAATTCCACATTCCTCTCGTGAGGGGACAGTCTTATTTTCTCTTGATTATCCACTCCTATTTCAGAGAGGTTATTCATTTTGATGGATGTCAAACGCACCACGGGCTCAGGTATCCTCCTCTTTTTTTCGTTATAGTGAGGAAAAGTCACAATTCCACCTCGTCCACCCACGCTCATTTCTCCCCGAGGGCCTTTATACAATGATTGGAAATCTTCCAAATTTATCCAAGAATCAGTACAAGACATCATAGTAAAGATATGTGTTCCGGGATGATAGACCATCACCCGCTGTGATGTAAGAATCCAAAGATTCCCATTGTCATCCGACTTTATATCCAACACAGCATCCCCTGTCAATCCACAATCTTTTGTCCGGGAAATAAAATCATTCGTATCCGGAGAATAACTATACACGTTACCCTGTTTAGTACCCACCCAAAGATTGTTGTCCGGAGCGACAGTCAATACCGAATAATTTTCTCCAGTATCCTTTATTTGCAACCGGCTTTCTCCGGAAATTCTCCACAACCCTCTACTTTCAGTTGCAAAATAAACAACTCCTTCATTAGACGAAACGATAGCATTTATAAAACTAACATCATCACAAACTGTAGTCAATCGGTCTTCCTCCAAGCTATACCGAAATAAATGGTAAGTAGTCCCTATCCAAAGATTTCCATGGTGGTCATCATGCAAAGCACGGATACGCTCACCTTGTTTAATCGGTATGGCACATACGATGGATTCAAAAAGCCGGTTCCCCTTATACCGAATTAAAATTACCGAATGATCCCTTACCATATAGAGTCCCTCTCTGTCCGATGGCCTCTCAAAGAAAAAAGAGAGCTCCCTGTCATTCTCAACAACAGATATACGATCTCTCTGGGGATCATAAGCATATAGTCCCAATTTCTTTTGCCTGATCCAATAATAATTTTTCTCTTGAGAAAACTGCATAGGAGACGCGATTACCCCCAAATTTTGCTTTACCCCTTCCATAGACAAAGGAAGCACTTCATTAGGAAGAAAAGAAATAATGAAAGAAGAAGGATAATAACCTGTCACCCATAAGTTTCCGGATTGATCGGAAAGAATCTTTGTGAGGATTTTCCTGTCAGCTGATAATAAACGAGAGAGATCTACCTTATCCAAAGATGCATCGGCCGTTATTTTATAGGCATATAAGTTATCTGCCGCAGTCACCCACAAATATCCCTTAACAGAATCTTGTATGATATGATGAAGCTTTCGGGTATCGGAGTTAGAAGACGCATTATCCACTGTTTGCAATCCAAACATTTTGTCTGTATCCTGTGCCTTGGGATCAAAACGTACAATACCTTTTCCCCAAGTAGTAACCCAATAATACGGGGTGTTATGATCTTCCGTCATGCTTGTGGGATACTCTTCATAGGGCCAAGGATATGAAATAAAAGAGTCCTTTACCTTATCATAGCAAAAAAGCCCACCTTTTGCTTGAGTTACCCAAACTTTCTTTTTCTTATCCTCATAAATAGAATTGACGGTATTCTCCTGTCCTTTCCATGTAAGAATGTATTTTCCAGCTCTTTCCCCTGACGCATTGTATCGAAACAGGTGCCTGTTAGTCGAAATCCAGATCATACCATCAGACGTCGCTGTCATTGTAGTTATAGTCCAACTCTTTATCGTTTCATCAGCAAGCGCCCTTATCTCATAATCTGTTTTTGACAAAATATAAACGCCACGCTTCGTTCCAAACCATATTTTCCCTTCACTGTCTTCAGTAATACACGTCACACTGTTGTTTTCCAAGACTCCCGGATTCTTGAAATCAGAACGGAATACTTTCACTGTATACCCATCATCACGGCACAAGCCTCCCCCCTCAGTACCATACCACATATATCCTTCCGAATCCTGGAAGATACAAAGCAATTCTTTGGTCGGCAACTGTTCCGAATTAGGAAGATTTCTTATTATCATATCAAATGCTTTGACCGGAACGGCATTTATCCGCACAGTCAATAACAAAATAATGATTGGTAATAATATCCTTCCTATGTTTTTCATATTCTTCACGCAAGTACTCCTGTTAAAAACAAACGAATACAAAGCTAGGAAGAAATTCAAGAATTTGCAACTTGTCGGTTTAATTAAGTAGATTAAGAATGACTTAAAAAAGAAGAATATGGTTATTGAACAGACACTTTTTCCTATTCAACACTCAGTCCTTCAATCGGAAGCTGTACCCGTCCTATTTTCTCAGCACCTGTGACTTCTTTCCAGTCTTTTTTATAATTCTGACTGTGCATCCGACCGGAATGTCAATAGTGCTTTCTCTCTTGGTATTCAGTTTCAAGACAATATATCCTTCCTTTACCGAAATTCTGGAATGAATCCACTTCAAATGGAGTAACTCTGGTTTAATAGTATATTCATTCGGCTTTACCGAAGACTGGCTGAAACCGACCAGACCGTTCAATGCACCCATCACTACCGGAACACCATTCGCGCCGTGACAAAGGCTCAGTCCATACGGATGGTTATAGAACACCAGCTGCTGGGCTCTGGAGGCATTCAACATGAAATTCTCGGGGAAACGGGTATGTCCCTGCTCCATCCAGTCGCCGATTTCTGCGGATCAAGCGGCATCAGTGCTATGGAAATTCCGTTTTTTGACACCTGCTGGTCACCGAAAAGATAATCCTCCGCCAGGGTGCTGACCAACGCATCCATGGACCAGGGAAGAAAATCACACTTCACCCCGTCCAGATAAAAGCGGTGCATACTGGTTGCAATGTCGCACTGCTCATTTTGAGCAGGTTGTTCACATAATCATCATCCGTTTCAAACTGCATCTGGTGCTCTACCGACCACAATGCCACATCAAAACGAAGGGAAGTAATCTCAGCTCCTTTGTCACACTCCAGTAAAACATATCTGAAAGCACGGTCCGGCAAAGTGATGACACTGCCCTCTTCTGGCAAAACCACAGGCAGCAGTGGGTATTTGTTCCAGCTTCTTGTCATCCCGTTCCAGCGCCTCCTCGGAAGTCTCGCCGACACACACGGTTATAGTCCCCTTTCCCTTAGCCCGGAAAATCAGTGCTTCCATCTCAATATGGAAAAAGTCGATGAGAACATAATCATTCTTTCTGATACTGACTCCGTCTTTACCTTGTATCTCAGCATTGCGTATGGGGAGTATTTGTGAAGGTTTAATCCGGGACACCATATCTTGCGGAGCATCCGACAGCACGCCTGGTTTATTATACATGACGGCACTCTCGGATATTGTCCAATGCTCTTTATCCATGATGACCTGCCATTCATACGGATTTTCCAGTCCCGCCCCTTTCAAAATGATACAAGGCAACGAGTCATCCGTTGTCACCTCAAATAATAAAGAGGATCTGCCCGCGGGCAAAATGGCCCGTTTACCGGAAACAAACTGTTTTACACCATTTATATAACATAGGAACATGCAAAACTATTCCGCGCTTCCTTACTATGATTTTCCCATAAGACTGCGTTTTAGAACTTTAGTTATTCTTAAACCAGAATTCAAAACTCTCCAGTATCAGTTTGGACAAACGTTGACGTAATTCTGTACATTTTCCATACAGAAGTCCCTACTCATCCGCCATGTATTCTACATTATATACATCTTAGATAAGTTTGAGCCCCTGCATGGCATATTTTGGATTTTCTTCTTTTTCGAATTCCAAATCATAGGATTTTGTTTTTTGCAGCAAAAGCAAGGAGTGAAAATGAGGATTAGAAGATGTACTTATTCAGTCGCTTACAGAAATGCAAAGGATGCCCGTTAAAACACCGGTATCACAGAAGTAGATCAGAGAGGATTGTACAGGTTAATCACCAATTAAGAAAAATCAAGGAGAAGGAACGTAAGAAACTTCTCTCGCCACAAGAACTTAAATACAGAAGACAGCGACCACAAAATGTGGAGGCTGTCTTTAGCAACCTCAAGAAAAACAAACACCTTCTATTTAAAGAAGGAAGCCAAAAACTTAAATCTTAAAATAAAACAATAGAGGCCATCTCTATTGTTTTTAAATTTTGAGACAGCCTCTTCAAAATTGGAATAAATAAATATCTCACTCACCACTTTCTATTCTTTTATTACAATAATCTATTTTAAATAGTTAAACATCTTTTTGCTCGGAAATGCCTCTATTAAACGTAACAGTTCCCCCTCCGTAATCCCTATCACCGTTCCATGCCGAGGAGTAAAAAGACCATTTGTTTTAGTTTGGGCCATAAGTTCAAAATGTTCCAAGTCAGAAGAACGACAAAACTGATAATAACCATCCATATAACAATCATACATCAATATCCAATCTGTTGAATTATTTATCTGAAAAACTCCAGGTCCTTCTGCTTTTTTATCTGTTTGCTGATATTTCTTGTTTTTGTCAAGTGGTGACCACGGTCCTTTAAGATCAGGTGCAGTCACTTTCCATATCCCAGCAAGAAACATATGATAAAGATTATCATGTTTCACTATGTCCGCATCAATAATAGATGAACCATAATCTACCATTTTTTTAGGTTCTGAGAGAACTGTAAAATCACTATTGGCGTAAGAATAATAGATTGTGAGATAATCATCTTTATTTTGTAATGAATAATATACCATATATTTTTTCTCTTTTTCATCATAAATCGTTTGGGGAGCCCACACACGTTTCAAATCGTCACGTGTATAAAGATGGGGAAATTCTGTTGGGAAATCAACCGCTGTAATTCTCCAATTTATTAAATCTATAGATTTACATAATACTATTCCATCATTAGATGACCACCCTACAGAGGATTTCATATCTGTAGCAACCATATAAAAAGTTTTCCTATCATGTCCACGAAGTATATGTGGATCTCGAATACATTTCCAACGTGCTATATCATCTAAATTAACTATACGTTTACCATCATTTAATGGTATATAATTATATCCATCTCTACTTACTGCAAAATACAATTGTTCACCTTCAGGAGAATTATTCATAAAATAAACAAAAAGATAAGCAGCCATTGATTCATTTCTCACCATAGGCCAGCATTCCAAACACATACATATACCACATATAATCAGTAACAAGAATCTTGAAATCTTACTACACTTATTTTTTCTATTCATTATCATATTTTCAGTATACTAAATTATCAATCGGCTCACCATTCAAGATACAGCCCTTCATAAAAAATACTTTATCGTATAGCGTGATCTGCACCAACATTAGCACCGCACCATGCTTTCCGAGCAGTCCATTCCACTGGTGGATTAGTCCAAAAGGCATCATCCGGAGATAGTCCCAACGGTAAAAATACAGCCATACAAAGATAGAGACTACCCGTATTTATATATTCTTCAGACATTTGTATTTGTCTACCTGTATATCCTATACGTAGCCAACCAGCCGAATCAAATGTATCAGCCTGACTAAGTTGGCGTTGAATTATAGAAGTCAACCCACAGCGTACTTGTGCAGGATTGAGGCTTTTAGGTAATAGATGTAAAAAAGCAGCATCAGCAAGTGCATGAAAAGAGCCAAATCTATAAGTTATGGAACGCCCTATCACTGGATAACTACCTTCGGGTGAAATCATACGTTCCATCTCTTCCGCAAAACGAGAATGACGTTTCTCTTGTATTGGAAGGAATTCTGCTCCCGATAATCCATGCTTTTTCATAATACGTAAAACTCCTGTTAACATAGGATGAATAACAAGACTATTATAATAATCAAAATGAAAATCTTTTCCATCACCATACCAAGCATCACCTTTATACCATTCATCACGGAAACGACAAACACCATCATTCAAACGTTTCACATCATATTCACCTGTAAACTCTAATAATGCAGCTTCAATAATAGAAGCAAAAAGCAACCAATTACTTTCAAAAGGTTTTATACTTCGAGATACCTTCCATTCTTTTATTAACCATTCCTGCGTCTGTCTGTCAAGTCGTTTCCAAATCTGCGTAGGAGCACGTAAAACACCTTCGGCAAGAAATGCTGCATCAACAAGTGGTTGTGAGTGATGATTATCAAATACTAAATAATCAGAAGACTCTGGATCAAGACCATTACGTAACCCTTTTACTACCAAATCGATATAATATGCACGTAGCTTCCCCTCCTCAGTATCATCAGGACCTAATTCCAACCAAGGAGCAATGCCACAAATAGTCCGTCCAACAGCCTCCAAATAAGAAACTTTACGACGTAAAGAATCATTAGATAAAGATTCAAAAGGCATATTTTTTTTTAATGTGCCTGCTGCAAGGTTCTCCAAAACAGGAGATGCAATACGCGTCATTTGCTTTATCCAAACCTGACGTTCATTTAGACCTGTAGGTTTAGATATTAACTTTTTAAGACGTAACAGAGCTTCAATATAATAATAATCCCCATAACTTAAAGGAACATCTACTTCATTCTTGCTCCGTAAATCTCCAACCCCATGCTTGATAATGAATCCTCCCATAGTACCCGCTTCTGCCAAATATTCAGGTGAGCTAAGTGTACGAAGTTGTTTTTCAGCTGTAGCGAGCCATATTGAAGCCATATTACTCGGATCAAGTTGACTTAATTCAATAAATGCTGATGCCATGATAGAAGCAGCTGATGCGTCACGTTTTGCATTAGGTATTTGGGGATCATCATAATCCCAATAAGGTACTTTATCTTCTGGTAAACGCGGATGTGAAACAAGAAAATTACCAATTTTACGAGCCTGCTCTAAGTAAATAGGATTAAGAGTTTCCCGATACATCATAGTATAACCATAAAGCCCCCATGCTTGTCCACGAGCCCATGAACTATAATCAGCATATCCTTGGGCAGTCCTCTTTGTATGTGGTATACCAGTTATTGTATCATAAGAAACAACATGATAAGTACTATAATCAGTACGAAAATGATTTTTCAATGTAGTCTGAGCATGCGTTTCTGCTATCTTTACATAAGTACGATCAGAAAACTCCCGAGTCATAAAACAAAGCATCTCCAAATTCATCATATTGTCAATAATAACTGGATATTGCCACTGTTTTCTTTCCCATGATTTGATAACTCCTAATTTCGGATTCCAACGCGTCAAAAGATTCTCAGAACCCTCTTTTATCACATTGAGATAATGAGGATTCTTTGTTAAACGATACCCTTGTCCAAAACTACAATAAAGCATAAAACCAAGATCATGTGTATTCTTCATCTTTTTCGCAGGTTCTACACGTGCTGTGTAAAGTTCTGCATATTCTCGAAATTGTATATTTTGACTATTCTCATAAAGAAGCCATAGAATACCAGGGAAAAAACCAGATACCCAATGGTCATAAAATACAGTTTGCAACCTGTCATTCTCATAGGTACGTGGTAAAACACCTTCTCTGTTTTCTAGTTTTTTTGCCAAAATAAGAGACTGGCTTTCTGCTCGATTCAGCCCACGCTCTATCACCTGATTTATTGATTCTTCCTGTGCCATATTTGGTAAACAAAAAAGAAAAAAACAAATTAAAATTAAAAATCTATCTTTAAACAACACCATAAGCATAAACAAAATATTAATACAAAAAGACTAAAAATAAAAAGATTTACTTATAATTAAGCCAATATATTGTTCTTGGGAATTATTTTATTTTACTCTCATCAGCAACAGCATCTTCCCAATTATCCCACATTTCAACAGAAGGATCATAACCATCATAACCGTAATTCTGTGCTAATTTAGCCTTATTATTGGCTGTAATGGCCTCATTAGGAATAGGCCAAAATACATTACGCTTGTCCATTGTATAATTAATGGCACTCGCACTACCTGAAGATATTGTATAACCACGATTATAATAAGAATAATGGATTATACGCTGATACCAATAACTACCACCATCTGATGTCGTACCAGATTGTTTATCCCAATCAGAACTATAAACATTTCCCCATTCATCAGGAATTCCAGCATTAGCCAAGCACATAGAAATACGCGTTAATTCTACTTTACGCCATTCTTCAAGAAAAAGTTCACGGGCACGTTCATTGACTATATCACCTATATTAACAGTTGTATAATATTCACTACAGTTAGCACGACGACGTACTATATTAACATCCTCAGCAGCTTCTTTAGGACGATTTTGATATAATTTGGCTTCAGCACGTAATAAATAAGTCTCAGCCAAACGGAAAAGATACATATTCCCATTACTACCTTTAGTAGCACCACGAAACTCTGTAGATGCTAAATTACTTTCAGCAAATACATCATGGTAATAAATCTTATAAAGCGGAAAATCAAACCAAGAACGAATAGTATCGTTACAAAGTAACTGTCCTTTGGCTATCAATATATTTCCATTACTGTCCATTACATCTTCAGGTGCATACAGAGTTAATCCTTTACCATACCAAGAAGAAGCAGGATTATTATACCTAATATTTTCCATATTCACCCAATTACCAACTTTACTATTATGACGCAAGTCTTGGGTATCCTCCTTACCATTAACTTCCCATAAAGTGTGTTGGGCAAAATAACTCAACCGCATAGTAGCAATACCACGTCCTAAAACACGACTCCAATCATTATTTACATCATAATTAGCATCTGTACGGGCATAGTTAATAATCCCTTTACCCGAAACACCATCAGGACAAGTTATATTACCATTCCAAAAAGGACCAAAAATACGCATTGTAAGATATTCAGTAAATGACTGAGTAGACAAATTAGGAATCCCCATAATACATTCCTTATTCAAACTTCCAATCATATTTTCAGCACGATGAAGATCCCAAATAACATTACGAGTTATTCCCCAAGTCTTTGCCTCACCACCAGGATTATCTGTACCAAATGGTTCCGTCATTAATTTTAACCCATAGTTATTTATTAGATCTGTTGCTAATAACTCAGCTTTATTATATTCTCCTACAGCTAAATAGCATTTGATAAGAAGATGTATACAAGCCTCTTTATTTACCATACCATAGAGAGACATGCTCTGTTGTGAGGGTACATGTTCAACAGCAAATTTCAAATCATGAATCAACATATCTAAAATTGCTTCTTTTTTCGTTGAACGGTAATTTTGTTTAGGCATATCGATGATTTTAGTAACCAAAGGTACATCTCCAAATTCAAACACTAAATTATAATATTTCATCGCACGATGAAAATAAGCACGGCCTTTATATTCATTACGAATTACTTCATTCAACCCCTTTACCTGATCAATATAAGAAAGAACCGTATTAGCATATTTAATACCATTAAAAGCCTCATTCCAAAGATACATTAATCTATTCGTATCACCACCTGTATCCATATTGGAAGTTGGAGTAAGTTTATTTGCAAAATCATCCTGAAAACCTGACCCCGCATCTGTCTTACCATAAAGTCCTATTTCAGAAAAGAAATAATCAGATGCTAATGGAGTATTATTACCATTTTTAGGATCAACAATCATCATTTTGAGATGGCGATCACAAACAGCCAATGCTGCCTGAAGTCCTGCCTCTGTGGTATAAGTAGTGGTAGGTTCGTAAAATGACAATGGATCTTGAGCCAAAAAATTCTCAGAGCAACCTGACAATGTAAAAGCTGCTGTTATATAAACAATACCTTTTGCAATAAGTATATTCTGTTTTTTCATATCTGTAAATGTTATAATGTAAAATTCAGACCAAAATTATAGGTACGAGTAGCTAATCCACCAGTTTCTGGATCTCCATACTCCCAATCATTAGTAAAGACAGCTATATTACGAATAGAAGCAGTAACACGTATACGATCAATTAAAAACTTGCGTGTCCATTTCTGTGGTAAAGTATATCCCAAGGAAATATTATCCAGACGAATAAATGAACGATTATAAACTTTTGCTGGGGCAGTAGCTCCCGATGGTCCAAGCGCATCTAGCCGAGCATATTTGTTTGTTGGATTTTCAGGAAGCCAATATCCACCTTTGAAATTATTAAAGGCATAAGTAACAGAAGACGCTTGATTAAGCTGATTAAGATAATTGACTGATTTACTCTTATGTCCCATATAAGAGTAAAGAGAGAAATATATATCTAAATTCTTCCAAATAGTAAAGTTATTACGTAAGTTCCAGTAAATCGGTGGAGTTTTCTTACCTTGAAAAACCTTATCCCTATCATTATAAACAGGTGTCCGTGTACCATCTTCATTGATAATATCATCCGCCGTATATATATTACTTACTTTAGGATCACCTGGCCGTTGTCCCACCAAACTTGCCTTCTCGGCTTCATCTACTTGCCAAATACCCTCTACTTTAAAATCCCAAATTTCATCAATAGCTTTACCTATGAACCAACCATTAGTTTTATCATCCATTTCTTTTTTACCTATTACATTACCAGTATTATCGATCACATCTTCATATTCATAATAAAGATGATTTATTTTATTGGCATTAAAAGAAAAGTTCAAAGTTGAAGTCCAACGAAAATTTGGCCGATCAATATTTACTGAACTAAAAGAGAGCTCGACACCTGTATTTTGAATTTCACCTAGATTTGTATAAATAGAACTAAAACCTGAGAAATTAGGTAAACGTTGACTCATAATCATATCATGTGTCTTTTTAAAATAATAGTCTATACTACCACTTAAACGATTATCCAACACAGCGAAATCAAGTCCAATATTAAATGATTCCGTTTTCTCCCATTGTAAACCTGGATTAGCCAAACGGTCCATCATTAAATACTTCATATCTGTTGCTACTGATCCATCAGGATTCAAGTAATTCATTGTGGCTCCTAATCCTGCACCTAAATTAGCCAATGACAAATAGGAATTTGCAAGTGAACGATTACCATTCTTACCCCAAGAAAAACGTAACTTACCTGTATTCAGCCACGGAAGGTTCACAAACTTCTCATTGGAAAAATTCCAAGCTACAGAAAAAGATGGAAACGTTGCATAAGGATTGGAAGAGCCAAATGCTGAATAGCCATCACGACGAACAGACCCTGTAAATAGATAACGATTATCATAAGAATAAAATAGACGTCCTAATAAAGCGCAGGCCGTTTCATGGGTATCATCAGTTCCAAAACTACTATCTTCCAATGTAGCATTTTGAGTATTATGGAAACCTAATGCATCAGAAGGCTGGATATTACGAGCCTTAATATTATCTGACCAATAGCGTCGTTCTTCAGCTTCTTGTACCAAAGTCACCATAAAATGATGTACATCTTTAAAAGTATAATCCCACGTAATCGTATTATTTAAGGACCAATCAAATCTTTTCGCCCATCCACGATTAACACCGCGATCTCTAACATTGCTATCCGGATAATCAGCCGACATAAAATAGCGATCATAAAAAAACTGATAACGAGGTGCAATATTAAAATCATAGGTAATATTAAAAGGCAATTTTATTCTAGAATTAAATACTGTATTAAATATAGTATAGCCCTTCTCTAAATCATTATATTGATTACTAAACCAATAATTATAACCGCGTTTTATATCACTATCCATCGGATATTGAATGTAACTACCATCTTCATCATACAATGATGCATAAGGACTTAAACGAAGCATAGTAGTAGTTGACAACATATTCTGTTCTGTTTCAAGATTAATAGACTGTGTTCCATCACTACGATCTTGAAAATTGATATTAGCTCCTATTTCCAGCCAATCAGTAACCTTTCCATTTACTTTAAGATTGGAACGAAATGACTTATAATCATCTCCATAAAGTACACCTTGATTTTTTAGGTATCCGAAAGATATATAGTAATTGATACGATCGCTAGCGCCACTGATATTTGCATTATAATCCTGTCTGATCCCAGTTCGAAATACTTGATCCTCCCAATTTACCGTTTTACCCAAAAGATAGTTATTATAAACATTAGATGATTCATCCAAGCCGAGACGACGAGCATATATACTTTGAAGCGATTCTCCATCAGAACTAGTAGAAAGAGCTTTCCATTGATCAATATTCATACCATACTGTAAAAGATTATCAGGGCTATCATAATATGTGTTTGTTGCACAACCTCCCTCAAGGAAGAATATTTTTTAGAACAGTTAGCATTAAATTATTAAAACTCTCTTTTGTGGGATATTCTGATAAGAAAAACTTATCAGAAAAGTTCTGGTCAAGTTGAAGGTTACTAATTTTATATAATCCAACCAATTGTTGGCTGCTTTGGCAACCGGGATTGCGGATTTATAACAAACATGTCTCATTAACTTTTTCAGATTATAGGCCATGGCTGCCAGCAAGACATGTTTGTTCGCAAGTCTTATACCTCTGGTACGCACTTTTCTCATGGCTCTAAAATCAAGTAATGTGCCCAGAACCGGTTCAACCGTGCTGGAACGTAACTTTTTCATTTTCCGTCCTATTGGAGAATGTACCCTTTTGTATGCGTTCTCATAGTAAGGTTTATAAATAGTTGTGGAGAGTTCCTTGACAGGATACGTTTTATTTTTGATGCATTGTCCTTTCAGTGGACAAACCGAACAGTCTTTCTGTGAACTTCGGTATATTTTTGATTCATAGGTTCTTGTGGTGGGTTTATGTATTTTTATGAAGCTCAGTTTTTTATTCATCCTACAGATAAAACAATCACTTTGGCTGTCATAAGAAAAATCCTTATGCTCATTTTTATAGTTGCCTATACAAGGAATATAACTTTTTATTCCTGCCTCCTCCAGATACTTAAGAGTAGGACCTCCGGAATAATTTGTATCTGCCAGCACATTCTCCACGCGGATATCATGACGGGACAAGTTCTTGGCTGCCTGGTTTAAAATAAATGGCAGACATTGACTGTCCCGTATATTGGCATATAGACCCAATGCCCCGCATATGATATGGGATGCCGTATCCACGCTTATTTGTGCCTGGTAGCACAAGCTTAGCGGACGTCCGGATTTAGTAGCCATCTTCGAGTCCGGATCGGTGAGACTGACCCTTTTTTCATTTTCCTGGCGCCTGGGATCTTTTGACTTGGGGGGATATTTTGTATTATCTTCTTCAGATTCTTCAGAGTTGTTCTTCAATTTGTTATAGTATTCCTGGCCGGCAATTTTCAGGTTCACTCTCAAACTTGCCATGGACGCATTCGCCTTTATCAAGGTACTGTCTATTGCTTGAGTTCTGCCATCAACCATACCGGTCTTTATGCACAACTCCAGAATATGGTTGAACACCTTCAAGAAAAGCTCCTCACCATAAAGTTTACGGGTACGGGAAAGCGTACTGTGCCATGGAAGCGGCTCGTCAATATTATAGTTTAAAAAATAGAGCATGTCCAGTCTCATTCCTGCCTGTTCCACAATCTTCCGGTCGGAAGGTATGTTCTCCAGATATCCAATAAGCATCAGCTTGAAAAAAACAACCGGATCAATGCTGGTCTGTCCCTCTTTCCCATAGTACTCCTGAGTATATTTGCGAATAAAGGATAGGTCCAGAACATCCTTTAAACGGCGATAGAAATTGTTGACCGGAACGCGTTCCGATAAACAGAATGTATAAAACAGTTTTTCTTCGTATGATTTGTAACCTTGCATAATTACTTTTTTCTCTAATATACTAATAATTAATAATATATGCAACAAAAGGGATTGCTTGTTTTAATAATTTTGAGTTGTGCAACAGGCACATATCCTACCCCCTTATCTCCAATGGCATAGTAAGAATAATTACCTTTTTCATCAAAACCAAGGGTGGTAGTTTTATACCAATCTTCTCGAAACTTCATATACCCCATTGCATCATAAACACTTCGAAAATCACTTTTCGTATCAAGGCCAAGACTTGTAGAAATATTAATAACAGGTTTGCCTACTTTACCTTTTTTGGTAGTAATAATGATGACGCCACAAGCTGCCTTAGCTCCATAAATAGCTGTAGACGAAGCGTCTTTCAAAACATCTATTTGACTAATATCATTAGGATTAATTTCTGACAATTCACCATAAAACACCATACCATCTAAAACGATAAGTGGGGCATTATGATCACCGTCTGTGTACACAGAGTTCTGGCCTCGTAATTGAATTGAGCCACCTCCTTTAGCAGAAGTATCGTAACCAATCTGTAAACCGGCTGTTCCACGAAGAAGCTCCTGTACATTAGTTGGATGAGTATCTGCAACTTTATTAGGATTAATCTGTACTACAGCCCCCGTCAGATCTTTCTTACGCATAGAACCATAACCAATTACCACCACTTCATCAAGTGTCTTGGTATCCTCCTTTAAGATTATATTCAGCTCTTTCTGACTCCCTACTTTCACTTCTTGAGAAACATACCCGATATACGTAATCTGTAAAACGGCATTCTTCGGGGCATCCAACACAAACCGCCCATCTATATCTGTTATCGTACCTATTGACTGACCTTTCACCGTGACATTGGCACCGATTATCGGCTCGCCATTCGTATCTTTCACAATACCTGTCACCTTATTTGCCTGTTGGGCAACTTCCCCATCTTTCGCCTTGCTCATCAGCATGATATTCTTACCCTCCATGGCATAATAAATATCAGTACCTTCAAAAACCTTATTCAACACTTCGGCTACAGATTTATTTTGCGCATTCACCTTCACATTGCGCTTCAGATTCACCTCGTTTACATTATATACAAACAGATAATCTGTCTGTTTTTCTATTTCACTGATTACCTTGCCTGTTGACATGTTATCCGCCACAACAGTCACCTTCATTGTCTGAGAATAAGACTCAGTGGCAAAAGCTGTTCCGGCAAAGACAAACAGGGCTAAGAGTGTGTTTCTCATCATACGGAATAAATGTTTAATTTCTACAATAGATTCCTGATACAAAATATTTTTCATATATTTGCATTACTAATTTTAGGTTCAACTTAAGATTATTTGAGAAAAAAATTGTCAATACGTAATTGACGTTTCCATGGGATGGTGTTGCAGCACTATCCCATTTCCTTTTTAGACCAGGTGTGTTATTTCATAGGCATATTCTCTTTTAAGGGTTAATTAATTGTTATCACATTCGTCTCATCATCCTTTGTATAAGTAAACTTATTATTGAGTCTCAAAACTTTCAGTACGTGTTCCACCCCATCTTTCGTGCGGAATTTACCTGTATAACGGTTCTTTAAAATCCGGGTATTATTTACCACAATATCCACCCCATAATACAGTTTCAGTTTCTCTATCATATCACGTACGGATATATCATTAAAACAAAGCAAGCCCTCACGCCACAAAAAATAATCGGCCTCCTTGATGCGTCCTTTTACCAGTCTGTTGCCTTTCAAGCTGGCCATCGTGTTCGGTTCCAGCCTCATTCCACTGTTATTCGAACCGGGCACTAAAATTTCGACAGCACCTTCCAACAAAGAAGTTTCCCATACGCTATCCGCTGCATAAGCCATTACATTGAACTCTGTACCCAGCACCTTCACATTACATTTGTTCGTCTCTACAATAAAAGGCTGTTCCACATTCTTTGTCACCGCAAAGTAACCCTCACCATCCAATTTCACATTTCGGATATCCCCTTTGAAACTTCCCGGGAAAGTCAAGGTACTGCGTGAGTTCAACCAGACTTTCGTACCATCCGCCAACATCAATTCCGCCCGTTGGCCCGCCGGCACATAAATGGACTGCCATGTTTTGTCTTCCGGTACCTGATGTTTTCCTGTCCAATAATGCGTACCCAACAAGACGATCGCCAATACCGCTGCTATCTTGGCAGCTTCCATACATATTCCGCGTAACGAGAAATGTTTCCTTTCCCGGCTATTCTCCTCCGCCACAGGTTCCGTAAGCCACAATGCCATGTCATGCAACTTCCGTTGTGCCATATATTCACGCATATTCTCAGGATTTTCCTGTATCCATCCGGTCACACGCTGCTTTTCGACTTCAGTAGCATTTCCGGCTATATATTTTTGCAATAATTCAGGATTCATATTCTATGCTGTTTTATTAGAAACGATTCAAGAAGAAATTACCCTAAAAGAAAATGAAGAAAAATATATAAAAATCATTTTTGTCCTCAAAAACATCCGTATCCCCATCCGGTCAGGCTTAATAATAAAAGAAGAAATAAAATAAAGGAAGATAATCTTTTAAAGTCACCCGCAGTACTTTCAATGCTTTTGATATATGATATTCCACCCCCTTTATAGAGATTTCCATCTCTTCGGCAATCTCTTTATTAGATTTATTTTCAAAACGGCTCAAAATAAATGCCCGTCGCGTCTGTTCCGACAAGGTGCTTAAAGTAGCACTGATGATTTTTTCCACTTCTTCCGAAAAAATCTCATCAGGATTGCACGCTTCCAAGGCAGACATACGGATAGACAATTCCTGTTGTTGCCAGTCGGCCATCACTTCAAAAGCACTGCGTTTTACCTCCTCGTGCTTTAGATAGTCCA
>ENA-OPMH01000150-OPMH01000150.1-human-gut-metagenome-genome-assembly--contig:-NODE-150-length-18479-cov-4.987788_pt1 | contig 18479 bp, 20 predicted proteins | sample MGYA00241525_ERZ501747 | MGnify/ENA primary metagenome ERZ501747 (study PRJEB25962, sample SAMEA2042611) | human gut metagenome | biome: human gut; feature: human-associated habitat; material: faeces...
AATATCTATACCTGTAACAATGCTTACGCAGATATTTTTCAGACTGATTTTGGATAACGCCTACAACTTATGGGTATGATACTGCGTATTGTCTCAAGTCGCATTGTGGGGTAAGGGGATGTTGTAGGCAGAAGTGGGTGTTTCTGCCTCAATTTATCTGATAATTCAGTAATGAGAGGACGTGTACACGCAAGAAGGACGTTGAAGGGCTTAGTTGCGGATTTGAGGCAGGTAAGAAAATACAAAGAATTAACAGCAACCGAGAAACTGAAATACCGTATCGCAGTGAAAATGACGGCAGCCGACTACTTCCGCCTGCTGACACGATCGCATGAGGCGGGCGTATCACCAAGCGAGTACATGAGGAAATGTTTCCGTAACGGTCATGTGAAAGAACGGCTGTCGGAGGAACATGCCGGATACATCCGCCAACTCTGCGGCATGGCTAACAATCTCAACCAGCTTGCGCGTAAGGCAAACGCCGGAGGCTTCCACGATGAACGGTGGGACTGCAAGGTGGCAGTGGCAAGGATTCATGAACTTATAACCAAGATAGGGATATGATGGCGAAAATCGTAAAAGGAAGCGACTTCAAGGGTGCGGTGGATTACATCATCGACAAGAAGAAGGATACGCAGATAGTAGCAAGCGAAGGCTTGTTTATGGAAAATCTGGAAACTATCGCCATGAGTTTCAATGCCCAGTCACGGATGAACGATAAGGTGACAAAACCTGTCGGACATATCGCGTTGAGTTTTTCCAAAGAGGATGAGTTACGGCTGACGAACCGTATCATGGCAGGCATCGCGCTTGAATATATGGAACGGATGGGAATCAAGAATACGCAGTTCTTCATCGCCCAGCATTTCGACAAGGAGCATCCGCACGTGCATATTGCTTTCAACCGCATAGACAACAACGGCAATACCATATCGGACAGGCACGAGCGTCTGCGCAGTACCCGCATCTGCAAGGAATTGACCTTGAAATACGGCTTGCATATGGCTGGCGGAAAGGACAATGTCAAACGCAACCGCCTGAAAGAGCCAGACAGGACGAAATATGCGCTTTACGACATCATCAAAATGGAAGTCGGCAGATGCGGCAACTGGAACGTGCTTATCGCCAACCTGAAACGGCAGGGAGTGGAAGTACATTTCAAGCATAAGGGGCAGACCAGCGAGGTGCAGGGTGCTGTATTCTCCATGAATGGCTACCATTTCAACGGCTCCAAAGTGGACAGGCGTTTCAGTTATTCCAAGATTGACGCGGCTTTGCAGCACAACAGATGCAGGGAACGTATGGGAATAACAGCCGGAATATATGAAACGGCTACACCAAGCACACCGTCCGGCACGGCACAAAGCGAGTTGTTCAACGGCTCTTGGGGATTGCTAAAAAGCAGTGGCTCATCTTATAACACTGCTGATGCGGAAGCCAATCAGGAAATGGTGGATATACTTCGCAGAAGGAAGAAAGTTAAGCGCAAGAGAGGTGTTGGGTTCTAATATTCTGTACTAATCCAATTCTCACGACACTTGCGCTCTATATTCATTCGGAGTGTAACCTACCTCTTTCTTGAACAGTCGGGTAAAATGTTGCGGGTACTGAAAACCGAGATTATAGGCGATTTCATTAACGGTGTCGTCTGTAGATGCAAGTTCCGTCTTGGCTATTTCAATAGACTTGTCATGAATGAAATGCAGGGCGGTTGAACCTGTTTCTTTTTTCAATAAATCACTGAAATAGTTGGGCGAGAGGCAGAGCTTGTCTGCACAATACTGTACAGTGGGCAAGCCTATCCGTTTAGCAGCCCCATCATGGAAGTATTCGTCAAGCAACCGCTCAAATCTTGCGAGGATGTCTCGGTTTTGGTTGTCGCGTGTGATGAACTGGCGGTCATAGAAACGTGTGCAGTAATCAAGGAACGTCTTGATGCTGTCTGTGATGAGGTTCTTGCTGTGACGGTGTATCGGATGGTTCAATTCATATTGAATCTTGTGGAAGCAATCCATGATGATTTGCCGTTCTTCCACACTAAGGTGCAATGCCTCGTTTGTCTCGTAGGAAAAGAACGAATATTCACGCATTATCCGCCCGAGAGGTGTATTCCGCAGCAGGTCGGGATGGAACATAAGCAGGTAGCCATCTGGTTGGAACTGCATGCCGTCATCTTCCGCACCGAACACCTGTCCGGGCGCGATAAATATCAGTGTGCATAATTATTCCTAAGTCTGTGAAACCGGAACGCATGAAGCAGAATCTCGACATATTAGACTTCACCCTGTCGGCCGACGACATGGCACGGATAAAGACGCTGGATACCGACAAGCCTTTCTTACTCGGCTCGCACGAAGATCCAGAAATCGTAAAATGGTTCATGCAGTACAAAAACGCCTGAACATCAACAACCATATTTCGATAGCCGCTATCGACTATATTAAGAAGTTATTCGTATATGCCTTTATTGTAATCCGTCATGTACTGAGTAAATGTTTTGCCTGTTTGCTGTTTGAAGAAGCGCATGAGATGGCTCGGATCAGAGAAATTGAAATCATCCGCCATTTCACTGACAGTGCGGTTGGAGAATAGCAATTCGTTCTTCAGTTCCTCAAGCAGACGTTGTTTTATCAAATGGGTAGCTGATACTCCGAATTGGGCTTTTACTGAGTTATTGAGTGTGATGCGACTGACATGAAGCATGTCTGCATATTCCTGCACCCGCTGGTGGGTGCGGATATTCTGTTCCAACAAGTCCTTGAACCGAAAAGCGAAATTGTTTTTAGCAATTTCAGCGGGCAAGCAATAGGCGGCAGCGTATGTACGATTGATAATCAGCAAAAGATAATATAGTAAGGAAACAATGATATTGTACGTATCGGACACTGGATTCATCAGCTCATACTTAATCTTTCCGAGCAGCCGCATATATTCCTTCATTTCGTCATGTGTGGCATTGATGTAAGGCGGCGTATCTGTCTGGTAACAATACAAAAGGCGAAAAACGAAGAACTTGTCGGCGATAAAAGTACGCATGAAATCTTCGCGGAATATAAGGAACGTGTAATCCAACGCCGTCTCATCTACATGCCACTCTTGTTGCTGATGGGGTGAAAGCAGGAGAACCATGCCGTCGCGCAGTTCAATCTTGCGGAAGTTCAGTAGCAAATATCCGTTTGCCTTACGGAAAAAGTAGAAGCTGAAGAAGTCTGTCTTAAACCGCTTGTTTTCTGTCAGCACAAGTCCGATGTCCTTGTTTATGGCAGTATTGATGTAAAAATCCACGCCGCAGCGTGTCTTGTTGAACGGTACGCTGACCAGTCGATCAGGGTTGATTATCTCGTCCATATCCTTGTCGTTTTTGCAAAGATAATAATTTCATTTATCAAAATGGCATAATTACCGTTTTTTCAGGCATAGATGTTTCGCCGGATTCTTCCGAACTTTGCACCCGTAATCAATAACAAGACATATAGTCATGAAAAAGACATCCACAGTACAATTGGTGCGCAATGCCACCTTGAAAATCAGGTATGCGGGACACACCATGCTAATTGACCCCGTTTTAGCCGACAAAGGCACTTTGATATCGGCCCTCGGTGTGAATAAAACACCGAGGGTACACCTCACCATTCCTATTCAGGATATTATCGGAGGCGTGGACATGGTGCTCCTGACCCACAATCACATCGACCATTACGAGCCGAGTGTCCCCACACATTTGCCCAAAGAAATTCCTTTCTACGTTCAGCCCCAGGACGCGGACGCCATCAGAAACGACGGATTTACAAATGTGATACCCATCGAAGAAATAAAAACAATAGACGGCATATCCATTTACCGCACGACCGGACATCATGGTTTCGGGCAGATCGGGCAGATGATGGGACCTGTATCAGGTTATGTGCTAAAAGCCGAGGGCTTCCCGACCGTTTATATAATGGGTGACTGCCGATGGGAAGCATGTATCCGAGACACCGTGGAACGGTTCAATCCTGACTATATCGTGGTAAACTCCGGAGGTGCAATCTTTCCCGAATTTTCCAAAACGGACGGTCCTATCATCCCCGACGAGAACGAAGTGATGCAGATACTTGACGAATTGCCTTCGCATATCAAGCTGATAGCCGTACACATGGATGCCATCGACCATTGCCAGACCACCCGTGCAATTCTGCGCAATGAGGCAACGCATCACGAAGCCGACATGAGCCGGCTGATTATCCCGGAGGACGGAGAAACAGTTGTGTTATGAGTGTCTGCATTAAATCCCTGATAAAAAACATGAACATAGTGGTAGGGTGCACTATAGGATGCCCTTACTGCTATGCCCGTAACAACTGCCGCCGTTTCCACATTACCGACGACTTTTCCGTGCCTGAATACATGGAACGAAAACTGCGCATCATCGATACGTCCCGTCCTCATGTGTGGCTCATGACAGGAATGAGCGATTTCTCCGATTGGAAGCCTGAATGGAACGCAGAAATTTTCGAGCGGATCAGCAGCAATCCCCAGCACGCCTATATCTTTCTGACGAAGCGCCCTGACAAAATCAGTTTCTCCTCTGACGACGAGAACGTATGGATGGGCGTGACCGTTACGCGCAGTTCCGAGAAAAGGAGGATTGATGATTTGAAAAAGAATATCAAAGCACGACACTACCATGTCACGTTTGAACCTCTCTTCGATGATATCGGCGAGATTGATTTCGAGGGAATTGACTGGATTGTCATAGGCACAGAGACCGGAAACCGAAAAGGAAAGTCATATTCGCGCCCCGAATGGGTGCTTAGCATTGCAGAACAGGCAAAGGCTCATGGCATACCGGTGTTCATGAAAGAGGATTTGCTGCCGATTATGGGCGACGAAAGAATGATTCAGGAATTGCCGGAACAATTTACCAGACGAATACAATGAATATGGATACAATAAAGGAAATAGATGTAAAGAGTGTAATGACCAAATCCTCTCTGCCGGTGGGAGGATATTCGGTCAACCCTTATGTAGGGTGTCCCCACGCCTGCAGGTATTGCTACGCATCGTTCATGAAACGGTTCACCGGGCACACCGAGCCGTGGGGTACGTTTTTAGATGTAAAAAACTGGAAGCCGATAACGAATCCTCATAAATACGACGGTGAACGTGTTGTAATAGGGTCTGTGACGGACGGTTACAATCCGTATGAAGAAGAATTCCACCGTACCCGAAGGCTGCTCGAAGAGCTGCGAGGAAGCGATGCCGAGATTATGATATGCACAAAGTCCGATCTTGTCCTTCGCGATCTCGACCTGTTGAAGAGTTTTCCCAAAGTGACTGTGTCATGGTCTGTCAATACGCTCGACGAGCAGTTCTGCGCAGATATGGACAACGCCGTAAGCATTGAACGCCGTCTGAAAGCGATGCGTCAGACATACGAGGCAGGTATCCGCACCGTATGCTTCGTCTCGCCCATATTCCCCAGAATAACAGACGTAAAGGCAATAATAGAGGAGGTAAAAGATTATGCTGATTTAATCTGGCTTGAAAACCTGAATTTACGCGGGCAGTTCAAAGGCGGGATAATGACGTATATCCGTGAGAAGTATCCTGACCTCATACCGCTTTACGAGGAAATTTACAATAAAAAAAGGCTTGAATACTGGCAGGCATTGGAGCAGGACATTTCAAATTACGCCAAGGAGCAGGGCTTCCCGTATCGTATAAACGATCTGCCATACGGACGCTCGGAAAAAGGCAAACCTGTCATCGTAAACTACTTCTACCACGAAAAAATACGATTGACAAAATGAGGCTATGCCGGACTGATGCAGAAAAGTTGTAGCGCGGATAAAAGCACCATGTATGTGGATAATATCCGGCAATCTTCCGAGCGTATGCGGGAGATGCTCAACACGCTGCTGGATTTCTTCCGTCTGGACAACGGCAAGGAGCAACCCAACCTTTCCCCTTGCAGGATTTCCGCAATCACGCATATTCTTGAAACGGAGTTCATGCCCATTGCCATGAACAAGGGGCTGACTTTGATAGTGGAGAGCCACACCGATGCGGTGGTTTTGACCGACAAGGAACGTATCCTGCAAATCGGCAACAACTTGTTGTCAAACGCCATCAAGTTCACGGATAACGGTAGTGTATCATTGGCAGCGGATTATGATAACGGTTTGCTGAAACTTATCGTTGAAGATACCGGTACGGGCATGACCGAAGATGAGCAACAACGAGTATTCGGTGCATTTGAACGTCTTTCAAATGCCGCCGCAAAAGACGGCTTCCTGCAACCAGCCGTTATCCAACAGCCGGGTTAAATGCGTCCTCCCTATCTCGGCCGTCCCTTGCAGGACGACACAGCGGTCTTTCTCCTGGAGCTTTCTTAATTCCTCCAGTGAAGCCGCCATTTTCTCCGCCATTGTTGCCATAACCGTTTTTATTTAGATTCTGATTATTTTCGTGCAAATACTCGTTTTTAGACACGTGTAAATACTCGTTTTTAATTATGTGCATTTACTCGTATTTGTTGCAAAAATACAATATTTGTTCCGATAATCAGCTACTAATGAAGTCTTTTTTTACTTGTTGTATCGTCGAAACGGCCTTTCCCGTGAGCTTCGCCACGTTCCGGATCGAGTAGCCTTTCTTTAACAAGGCGATCGCCTCCCGGTATTCCTCTTTCCTCTGTTCGGCCGTTTTCCGGCTTCCCGGCTTCCGTCCCAGCCTGCCCCCTTTCTGGATGTACAACTCCCGTCCGCTATTAAGGCGGTCGATGATCCCCTGGCGTTCGATCGCGGCCAGTTCCCCCAACAGGGTAGTGATCAGAGAGGACAAGGGGTTTACCGTCTTGTCCGGCCGTAACGTTTCCAGGTTCAGGTTTTGAATATACACGCATATTTTATGCGTGTGCAGCGTATCGAGTGACTTTAGGATCTCCAGGGTTGAACGCCCCAGGCGTGAGATCTCGGTCAGCAACAACATATCCACCCGGTTCTGCGGATCTGTGCAGTATTCCAGGCAACGGCTTAAAACCGGGCGTTCGATATTGGCCTTTCGTCCGCTTATCTTTTCCTCAAAGACCGCCGTCACCTCGTACCCCCGTCCGGCTGCGAACCTCTCCAGATCGACAACCTGCCGTTCGGTCGATTGCCTGGCCGACTGCGAGCTTACACGTGAATAAATAACCACATTCATCCCTTTTGCTTTTGTTCTTCCTTATCTATTGTTTTAATCACCTTATCCACCTCTTTCAAGGAGGCATTATTTCCGGATCTATCCAAAAAAGAAATTCGCTAATTAACCTATAATTACTATCTTTGCATTGTAATGCTTGGTAAAGCCTCTGTTATCAAAACACGTAACCAAGTCAAGGATATACCCGTTCATCAAGAACGGGTTTTTCTTTTGCGACAGCCCATTCATAAGACAAAGGATATTATAACAGGTCAGTAATCACAGCCGCCGGAATATCCAGCTTTGAGAAAGCGAACATCTTTTTCCCCAGATCCTTTAACGAGGCTCCGATATGGTACACGTCCGTTTCATCAACGATCAGGAAACGGTCGTGACTGTCCCGGTACGTCCTGATGTCGATAGGTGGGTACTGGCTGTTATGCCTGTCAAGATCAAGTTGGAGTTGCTGCGTGATACGCTGGGTGTAAATGGTGGCCGAGACACCGACGCTGCGTTTACTCAACATGAGCAAGACCGTTTCGTCCACATAGTTGTCGATAAGCACGATCGAACGCCTGGCCGACTTTACCAGATCGGTAGCGAACTTGTACGCATCGAAAATCTGGCCGTTATAAAAAATGCCTTCGACCGGGGGCAAGGCAGTACGCACAAAAAAATCTATCTTCTCGGTATGTTGAGCGACAGTCCTTTCAAGTTCTGACAAACGTTTATTAATGGAATACCCTTTTAAAAGATAGTCCTTTAAAACCTTATTCGCCCATTGCCTAAATAAAATACCTCTTTTACTATTGACACGAAACCCAATGGATATGATCGCATCCAAATTGTAATAAGTCAGATTGCGCATCACTTGCCGTTTGCCTTCCTGTCGAACTGTTCGGAAATCCCGAACAGTTGAACTTTCCTCTAATTCTTTCTGATCATATATGTTTTTTATATGCTCGCTTATATTTGCTTTGCTGGATTGAAAAAGATCCACAATTTGCGCCTGTGTCAGCCAAACGGTTTCATCTTCCAGCCTCACTTCCAACTTGACCGCTTCATCCGGCTGGTATAATATGATTTCTCCCTGTTCCATTACTTATTTACCTTTTCTTAATTCATCAAGCCTCTGCATCGCACCGCTGAACTTCTCACTAAACATCATATCATCGGGCAAAACAAACCAGGTGGGAATACCTCTCGACTGTGGATTACCTATACATTCATCTTGCCCGTTCTGTTTGCGGTAATCGTCCCATTCACTATAAGCGATGTTCCAACGAATACCTAATTTATAGGTATTTTCCCATTTAATAATAGCCAGTGAATAGGCCGGATCATCTTTGCCGTCATAAATCACTTCTACAACTTCAACCATCCCTTTAGGGGAATTTATAAACTTCGGATTTTTATACGAATAAGTGCTCATGTCTTTTATTTTTTATTTATAGCACACAAAGATACTCAAAAACAAATATATACATATATACATACGTATGATTAACGTATAAAAACATTTATGGTTATTCTAATCTTTGATTAATTCCGGTACAGAAACAAAACGTACCGAAAGGTGGAAACCGGATTTATTTCGGTACGCTTCCCCGATCGGCACAAAAAACACGCAAAAAACGAAAAATACTACTTTTAGTATTTTAGTATATTAGTTTTTGACTATATTTGCGGACATGACAACCATTTAAAAAACTGAATTTATGAGCAAAGCAAAAGTAATCTCCGTATTGAATCACAAAGGGGGAGTAGGAAAGACTACAACCACGATCAACCTGGGCGGCGCGTTACGTCAAAAAGGGTACAAGGTTCTTTTGATCGACCTTGACGGACAAGCCAACCTGACTGAATCGCTGGGCTTCTCCGCGGAGCTTCCCCAAACGATCTACGGTGCGATGAAAGGCGAATACGACCTGCCGATCTACGAGCATAAGGGCGGTCTTAGCGTCGTTCCCTCCTGCCTGGATCTCTCGGCCGTTGAAACGGAGTTAATCAACGAGGCCGGGCGGGAACTTATCTTAGCCCACCTTATCAAGGGCCAAAAGGAGAAATTCGATTATATCCTGATCGACTGTCCCCCCTCGCTGTCGCTGCTCACGCTTAACGCACTGACGGCCTCGGATCGGCTGATTATCCCGGTTCAGGCTCAATTCCTGGCAATGCGTGGAATGGCCAAACTTATGCAGGTCGTCCACAAGGTGCAGCAACGTTTGAACTCGGATCTTTCGATAGCCGGGGTTCTGATAACCCAGTACGACGGAAGAAAGAACCTGAACAAGAGCGTTTCGGAACTGGTACAGGAAACATTCCAGGGCAAAGTGTTCAGCACCCATATACGCAACTCCATTGCGCTGGCCGAAGCCCCGACACAAGGGCAGGATATTTTTCACTATGCCCCCAAATCTGCCGGGGCAGAGGACTACGAAAAGGTATGTAACGAACTGCTAACAGAAATAAAGTAACCATATGGCAAAGAAGAACGATTTAAAAAACAGTATGTCGGCCGGGCTGACCGGGGGATTAGACAGCCTGATCCAATCCACGGCCGGGCAAAAAGAGGCTCAAAAGCCGAAGAAAGCGAAAACCGTGCATTGTAATTTTGTCATGGACGAAACCTATCACCAGAACTTAAAGCTGATCGCGATCCGCAAAGGCGATTCGCTAAAATCGGTATTGCAAGAGGCTATATCTGACTACTTGGATAAAAACAGTTCCCTGCTATAACAGCGTATCGGGAATATACAGGGCAAACACTCCACAAAAGAAATTCTCCAGGAAAAAGGTACGCAAAAAGCACCCCTACACATCAAAAAGTATATTGAAAATGCGATTCCCTATAAAGAACCCGTTGGCGGGATTAATCTTGCGTATGTTTAACCTGCCAACGGGTACGATATTAATTAAACGTTTACGTCTTTTGCCGCATTAACCCAGCCTGTTGTCTCTGCATCAAACTGGATCGGATTCAACACAGCCTCTCCCTGATCATCATAACCACCACCGAAAATCAACGTGTAGATATAGCGCTTGCCCTGTTCCCATGTATCTCCGAACGGAACATAAATTGTTTTGTATTCGCTTGCTGAACCCAACAGATAAGCTCCGGACTGCCGGATTTTGCAGGCGATCTCCAGATAACATTGCTTCGCATCGTCGGCACCCTTCTTGGTTTTGCTGGCTCCGGAAACAGTCCAAGCAGTCAGCTCCTGTGGTATATTCAGCATAGGAGCATTTGTGGTAATATCGGTAGCTTCGGTATTGCTATTGACCGTGATGTTTGCGTTTTTCACTACGGTAAATGCGTGTGGAAATGCTAAATCAGACGAACTCCAACTTCCCGTTCCATCGGCTGCCGCAGGCAATGTGAAGGCGCCGGCAAATTTGAAATTATGAATCTTGATCACGTCGATGTCCACCTGCATGTTATCGTATTGGGTCTTTGCTTTGAATACGACCTGTGACAGAATATGTTTGAAATTAAATTTCACTATTCCGTTGTTCATGTCTTTTGTCTGGCCTTTGGCCATGGCATACATCACGTCGTAGTTTGCATGAGTAGTACCGCTTCCATACTCATCCATGCAGGTATAACTTATCTTTTGGACATCCTTGGTGGCTTCCCAACTATAAAACATCATCATGTCTTCACTAACCGTTCCGGGATTGAACGCGTAAAAGTCCAAAGCCTCGGTAGGCCAATAACGAAGGTCGTTCGCATCGTCATAATCCCACTTACCATTTTTGTACACGATCTTCACTCCGTCATGTTCAAATTCCGTGTCGTTCTTTCCCATGAAGGCAGTACCATCCGCCGTAAAAGCGAACACGTCGAAATCGGTGTTCTTCAAGTTGTCGGGGGTAGTAGGGGTAGCCCTCGTTTCCGCCGCATTACTTAACACGTTAAAACCAATCGCATTCCGTGAGGAGGTTTCCACATTCGCAATCTCCTCGTCTGAGCAACCCATGAGTAGAGCTCCAAAGATTGCCCAAAGCATTACTGTACTTTTTTTCATAAATAAAAACAATTTAAATTGATACATATAATTAACAAACTCGTATTACAACACTATATCCATATTCACATCATCCCAATCATCAACGTCCACATCAAATCCCGCACCGTCACTTCCCGGCTCGGATGGTACCTCATAATCAAAATTCAACACCAGATGCACATCACCGACATGCCCCGCTACCGGGACATCATGCACTTGGTCGCTCACGTCCTGTTCCAATACAGACATGCTGCCGGAACGGTTCTTGAGATACAGCCGGAAAACATTGGGCTCTCCTTCAAGTGCGGAATGTCCAAACGTATAGAATCCGCCTATAATCTGATTCCGTGAAACCATTCCATCAAAGAGCAGGCTCTCCGAAAGACCGGCGGGCAAACTGTCGGCGGACATGTTAAGCGAGCCGGACATGCCGGAAAGAGCGGCCCGCAAATCCGCCACCCTATCCAGTCCCCGAAGACCGTTCACCTCATACGTGTAGTGACATACCATGTTTACGGGAGTCAGCCGTACTATCTCCGCGCTTCCTCCCGGAATGTCCTTGAGGATAACTTCGTCTATATGGTCGCCACACAGCCAAGGTGGGGTGACAGCCATTGTCCGGTTATCCGGCGACTGCACATCACGCGTATCGGCAGTAAAAAGCGTGTAACTGCCGTTTTCTTTCCAAACCATCCCGTCGGTATCGTAGTTGAAGCAAATTACCCGGTAATCATTCTCGGGAAGCTCCACTTCCCCATCCTCTCCTCCGGGGAAATCAAATATCCACGTGTTGCTTTCATCGTCGGTCGGATAAAATACGACCCTCATGCCTTCAGGCTTGTCATGATTGGAAATCTTGGTCCAGTCGAATACTACCCGCACCGTGGCAAAGTGCGGATGATCGTAACATAAATCCTTATGCTCACAAGCCGTCAGTCCCATCCATAAAAATATGAACACCAGACTAAAGCGTATCAGTATCACTGCCTGCCTCCTTTCTTCCGGCTATAATTCCCCCGCCCGATCAACCACACCAAAGAGATACCCGCCTTGGTCGGGCCGAACCAGCAGCGTTTTTTAGTGGTCTGCCATACATAGTGACCGTCCAAAGGGATGTACTCCTTGTACAATCCTCCAAGGTAGCCGATTCCCAACGTGAAATCCACATTGAACCGATGTCCCACAGGTAACGAGTAGCCGTAAGCCACGCCTCCCCCGTAACTCCATTTATCCCCCAAGTAACCTTTCCCACCCAATTCGAAATCATAGGTGACGATCTGCCCGTACAATCCGACATGATGCCCGGAAAACGGTTTTTCCACCGCTCTCCGACCGAACCAGCGGCGCAACTCCACATCTCCCCCATAGATACGCCAATAATTATGCTTCCGATCACTTTTCCACCAGGCATACATCCAATTCCCGGCCACAGACCAGTTCTTCCCCAAACAGAACTCAACCCCGATGTCAGGTATCAAAACAGCGTCATAAAGCAAGTTTGTTTTCACCGCCATGCAAAACGGCCGTTTCTTTACCGGAGCTATGACGGTAACGGTATCACGGATGCACAACGTATCACGTGTATGTATATATACCGTATCTCTGACGGGATTTATCGGATCACTATCATAGCATATTTTCACCATCGACGAACGAAGTTTCGGAAAATGGAATTTATACAAATATGAGTATGGCCTCCCCCCTTTCAGTCTTTTCAGTTCTCCCCCCCAATAAGGGCTGTCCTGGTTTTCCAAACGTACGATCTTCTCCAACAAACGAAGGACATCCTCCCTCTCCGGAACATTCACATCCGCTCTCACCATCGTTATAAGTCCGTTCCAGTCGCTTCCCGAAAAATGAAAATCCCTCTCCAATACCGGAATCTTTATATAAGGTGATATATACCGCCACAAAACCTCTGCTCGTTTTTCAGACAGCCTTCCATTCAACAGCCCCCCTCCTTCCGGGGAAGCTCCTCCTATTATTTGAATTTTCCTGATAAGACGGACGGAGTCGTTCAATGCGGAACAGATTTTAGCAAACCGCTCCATCTCGTTCCCATTGTCAAGTAAACATGTATCTATATTTACCTTTCCTTGATGAAAATAGATCCTTACCGAATCACGCTTCTCCTGAGCGGATATTTCTCCGCTTATACTCAACACGAGCACGAACAATACACATTTAATATAAAAAAACATCTTTTCGTCATTTAATCATTTGTTAATATGACAATCCAAACCCAGGCTTTTACACCCCCTGAATTTCAACCGCTAAAGATATGCACTTATAAACCAACCTCCAAAGCAAAAAACAAGTATTTTAAACTTATAAATACTTAAAAAGACAACCACACAACAGCTACAACACTTACCACAGCAGCCAATCACGCTTACAGAACAATTAAAAACGCTTAACATCATAAAGAAAAGTACTTAAACATACAAAAAAAAAAAAAAACAGTTATTTTTGCAGGAAACATTATACTTAATAACACTTAAAACAATAAAACACATGAAATTCAGCACAAAAGCCGCTACTTTTCTAAGTTCAATAAAAACTCAAACTTACGACAAAAAAGAAAGAGAAATGATAATAACGTATCAACAAAAACGAGTCTTTCATCTATCCCTGCTCATGCTGGTCTTATGCGCACCCATATACATATATTCAGTTCCATTTCCCAATGAACAGTTTTATTATATTAACAGCGTATTATTCCTGTTTATCATTATGTGCACTCTCGCTTATTTTAAAAAGAGAGTAAATCTGACCACGACCTTTTCCATTATACTGATAGCCATACATATCGAGATTTTTATCGAAATAATTTATTGCTCAATATGTAGCGGACATGAATATAGTTATCAAAGAGCATTGATAATGAGTAACATTACTATCTCTCTCTTATTTACCATGCTTTCCATCTGTGCCTATATGAGTAATATCTCCATCCTATTGTCCTCCCTTACCATAGCTTCCTATACAATCTGCACACTTATCACCGACGAACCGTTCCTATACAGTTATCTGCCTTTGATCATCATCATATACACCATGATCCCCTTATTAGGAAGATCCTTACGCAGTAATATCAGCAGCTTGCTAAAAAGTAGCAACTTGCTAAAAGAGGAAGAGGAAATGCTTTTGAAACGTCTCCAAATGAAAAAGGAAGAACTATTCGCGTTCGCCGAGTTGTTAAGCGAGAATAACCCGGAAGAAAAGACAAGCTCCCTGTTAAACATAATAGGGGAACAATCCAAAGAAAATCTTTTTACAGCCCTTGCCGCATACCAGAAAAAGGAAAAAAGTAAACTTGATACAATCAGGAGAATATATCCCAATTTATCCCCGTCCGAATTAAACATCTGCCGTTTAATACTGCAAGACAAGACCGTCAGCCAAATATGCGAATTATTACATCGGAGTAGCGGAAACATAACCAGCCAACGAGCGAACATACGTGCCAAACTCGGACTGAAAAAAAGCGACAATTTAAAAGAAGCATTACAAGAACGCATGAGGCTGTATGAAGAAGAACACCACCGGCAAGAGGAGTTTTCAGCCATGCGTTAGGGATTGCAGAGTAAAGCCCACAGCCTTTAGGCGAGGACTTGAAACGTAAAGCCCGACCGTCCCACAGGAACGCCCAAAAGAAAAAGAATCCCCCGAACATTCATCCGGGGGACATCCAAGCCGTCACATCAATTATAATACAGATTCAGATCATCCGTGCCAATCTCCTTTCCGTCCCGGAAAACAAGGCGTAAATCAATCCTCTCTCTGTTTTCATTGCCACAAAGATAGACATACCGGCCAACATACGCATCATACTTATCAATCAGTTCTAACGGTATGACCGGCATGGGAAAAGGATACACCTATATTGCATATAGCGGAAAATTTGTAAGATTACCCTGTACTTTATAAGGCAACATAGAAAATCTCTCCGCATGCAATTCCGGTCTTTTTCCCAGTAATGCTGTCAACGAATTGGCCCGGACATTCCCTTCGGCCTTCACTTCTATCGGCACCATTTGGGCATTACGTTGAATAACAAAATCCAACTCAAGACGCGAATTGTCTGTGTTATGGTAATAAATCGGTGACACGCCCTTACTTTTCATCTGCTGCAATACATACTGTTCAGTCATTCCTCCCTTGTATTCCTTAAATATGTCGTTTTTAATCAAGACTTGGGCCGGATCTGTCTTGACCATAGCACCCATAAGCCCCAAATCAACCATATAGAGTTTGAAAGCCGACAGGTCTTCATAAATATCAAGCGGAAGCTCCGGTTTGGTACATCGAGGCACTTTATACAACAACCCGGCATTTACAAGCCATTGAATGGCCATCTCAAAATCATTGGCTCTGGCACCTTTTCGCAAAGCTCCGTAAATGAATTTCTTGTTTTCTTTAAATAATTGGGAAGGAATGCTGTTCCATACCATTCGGACACGCGGAACCTGTTCTTTGGGCGCATGTTTTGAGAAGTCAAGATCATAGCCTTGCAAAATCTCCGACTGTATTCTTCTGACTTCCAGCAAGGAATCCGTTTCTACATATTTGAGTACAACTTCCGGCATACCACCTACATAATAATATTGCCGAAGGAGATCCGTATATTTGTCATGCAGGAGGCTTATCGTTTCAAAATCCCCACTCATAAGCAATTTACAAGCTTCTTCTTCTCCCTTGGCGACAAGAAACTCTTCAAAGTTCATAGGAAATATATTGATGACATTTACCTTCCCTACGGGATAAGACACATCCTGATGAAGGGATATCCCCAAAAGTGAACCTGCCACAGCTATATGATACTCCGGAACCTCCTCTTTAAAATACTTCAAAGATTCCAGTGCTTCCGGGATATCTTGTATCTCATCAAGGATAATAAGCGTATCACCCGGAGTAATGTCAACGGAAGTCATCGCACGCAGCCCCCGTAAAATTCTGTCAACATTGAAATCCTGAGAAAAAAGCTGGCGTGCAAGGTTATTCTTACGGCATACCACATAAGCCTCTTTTTTGTATTCAAGTTTGGCAAACTCATGGAGCAGCCATGTTTTCCCAACTTGTCGGGCACCATTTAAAATCAGAGGTTTTCTATCCTCACGGTTTTTCCATTCTATAAGTTGTTGCAAAACAAATCTTTTCATCTACAAACAGCATTTTTATACATGTAAAAACAGCGTATAATACATTTATCCGCACTTATTTAAAGCACAAATATACTAAAATAAACAGATAATAGAAGCAATCTTATACATTTTTCCGCACTTTAATCAACTCCAATGGAAAGCAGTAGCCAATTTAGGATTGCCTTCTCCACGCTCGATGGCCACCAGCGTATTGATGCCCACGCCCGCCAGTTCGGAGAAGTTCCAGCTGATTGACCTTCAAACTCTTCCTGCACTCTTTAATCATCTTTCCTAGCTCTTTCATATTCACAACACATTGTGATTTTAGTCAGTTTTCATCCTAGTTCAAAGAAAAAAACAGCCGATAAAGCAACTATAATCATTGTATTCATATAGATTAACATCATATATTCAAGTTAATCTATATATTTACATGGATTATTTGTATATTTGCAAAAAAGGAACAACCATGTGGAATGAAATGAGCAATCCAGCTGTGCTGATGAGAATCGGCCAGCGCATCAAAGAGACACGTATCAGGCAGCATATCACGCAGGAAGAACTGGCAACGGCTTCCGGTGTAAGCCCCTTGACCGTTGCGAACATCGAGAAGGGCAAATCGGTATCGCTGCTGTTGTTCATCAGCGTACTCCGCTCGCTCGGCCTGCTGGAGAACCTGGAGCAACTGGTACCGGAAATCCGGGTCAGCCCGATAGAGCTCAAAAAACTGCAAGGAAAGAAACGCTACCGTGTACGCCATTTAAAACAAGATAACCATGAATGATTTGATAGTAGATGTAAAGCTATGGGGAGAAAGCGTAGGCTCTCTCTATTGGGAAAAGGAAAGCAATGCCGCCTTGTTCGACTATGAACGGAAGTTCATCCGCTCCGGTCTTGACATTTCTCCCATCATCATGCCCATCAGCCAGTACAGGAACACCCCCTACCGGTTCCTTGAAAACCGTACCGACTGTTTCAAGGGGTTGCCCGGCCTGTTTGCCGATTCACTGCCGGACACTTTCGGAAACCAGATCATCAATGAATGGTTTGCCAGCAAGGGATTGTCCGGAGAAGAGATTACCCCTTTAGACAGGCTTTGCTATGTAGGCAAACGTGGCATGGGCGCACTGGAGTTTGAGCCGTCCTCGCCAATCAACGGCATGAACGAATCATCAGTGCTCCATATCGAGGAACTGACTGAGCTTGCCAAATCCGTATTCACGGACAGAATGGCTTTTCAGGTCCAACTGCGCCAGGAAGGAAGAAACATTCTGGATATACTGAAAGTGGGAACATCTGCCGGAGGTGCCAAGCCCAAGGCCATCATCGCCTACAACGATATTACCGGAGAGGTACGCTCCGGACAGGTAAAAGCTCCTGAAGGATTCGGATATTGGCTGTTGAAATTTGATGGCGGCAAATACAGCGAACACACGCAGATAACGGACAATCCACAAGGAATAGGAAATATCGAATATGCCTATCACCGGATGGCAAAAGCCTGCGGTATCGATATGATGGAATGCCGGTTACTTCAGGAAAAAGAGTCATATCACTTTATGACACGCCGTTTTGACCGTATGAAAGACGGAGAGAAAATCCATGTACAGACATTGGCCGGGCTTGCCCACTATGACCGTGACCAACGCCATTCATACGAAGAGATATTCCGTATCATGCGGCAGATGAACCTCCCTTATCCAGAGCAGGAGGAACTATACCGAAGAATGGTGTTCAACGTCATGAGCCGTAACCATGATGACCATAGCAAGAACTTCTCTTTCCTGATGGATAGACAAGGGAAATGGAAACTGGCCCCGGCATACGACCTCTGCTACTCATACACACCGGGCGGCAAATGGACGAACCGCCACCAGCTGTCACTCAACGGCAAACAAGACAATTTCACGATGGAAGATCTGCAAAAGGTAGGTGAGAACATGGGTATCCGGGAACACAAACAGATTATCGAAAAGGTACAGGAAACCGTATCGTATTGGCATGAGACTGCCAAGGATTGCGGGGTCAAGCCGGAACACGCCGATTTTATCGGAAAAAACCTGCTCTTGTTCGGCAAGCAACTGCATACCATCCAAATGCCGGACATTGCCAACGAACAAGAGCAGGCTTTCATGAAGGCTATGCGAAATGATGACTTCAA
>ENA-OPMH01000189-OPMH01000189.1-human-gut-metagenome-genome-assembly--contig:-NODE-189-length-16100-cov-3.152384_pt1 | contig 16100 bp, 15 predicted proteins | sample MGYA00241525_ERZ501747 | MGnify/ENA primary metagenome ERZ501747 (study PRJEB25962, sample SAMEA2042611) | human gut metagenome | biome: human gut; feature: human-associated habitat; material: faeces...
GATTCCGCGTCTTCGCCGTGGGTCGGCACCCACTACATACGGCGGTAGGTTTTGACCTTGCGTCTGTTGCGACAGCGTTTGCTGTAAATTGTTAAAATGATTATGTAAATAATTACTAATAATACAAGCAATGACGCACATACAATAAACCAAGGGTTAGATACTACTTTGCTGATACCGTCCATAGCAACAAGCAAGTCACTTTGGTCGATTGTTTCTGCGGCTACTAAATCTACGGTCGCAAGTTCATTATTTGCGTATTTTAGCGTGACTGTACCGATTTTATCACCAGCCTTGACTGGTGCATTTACACTTTCAGGTAGGTGATAAACTTTATCTATGCTTGATGCCTTAATATCTGACGGAAGAATTGTTGAGTAGCTTGTTGCAGGAGAAAGCTTTAATCTATCTTTGCCCCAAGCAAAATTGATGTTTACTTCATCAACTATCGTTTTTTCGTCAATTACAGTTGTAAGCTGTAAGCTTGTAAATGCCCAGCGGAAAAGATTTTTTGCATCTTTCATAGCACCGTTTTCGAGTTGTTCGCCGTTTTTTGAATAGTCTGCACCGAGCGTAACGCATAAATATGAATAGCCCTCATAAACTGCTGTTGAAACAAGACAATAGCCTGAATCATCACCTGTACAGCCTGTTTTTGTGCCTGTTGCATACTTATAAAAGTAATCTCCTCCACGAACCTCGTCAATGAGGGAGTTTGTTGTAATAAGCGGTCTATCCTCGCCAAGACAATCAGAAACTGTTGTGCTTGTGATTTCAGTAAATTTCGGCAAGGTCATTGCATACTCTGTGATTTTTGCAAGGTCAGATGCTGTGGTGTAGTGGTCTGGGTCGTGAAGTCCGTGAGGGTTCATAAAATGCGTATTTTCGCAGCCAAGCTCCTTTGCTTTTTTATTCATCATCTTGACGAAATTAGTTATGCTTCCTCCGCCGACATAGTCCGCAAGAACCAAAGCCGCATCATTGCCAGATGGAATCATAAGGCAGTTCAAGAGCTGGGTGACAGTAAGAGTTTCTCCACCAATAAGTCCGGCGGTAGAGCTTCCTGTACCATTAAGCCTATTGAGTATGCTCTGCTTTACGGTAACTTTAGTGTTGTCCAAATCCTTGATATTCTCAGTAACAATGATATAGGTCATAATTTTAGTAGTAGATGCTGGATAGCACTTTTTATCCTTATCTTTTTCATAGACAGAAATGCCAGTATCAAGATTTACAAGATAGACTGATTTTGAGTTTATATCAAAATCAATGCTATAAGAAATAGCACTTGCCTTATTCATAGGAATTGATGAAAATAATATACAAAAAACCAACGAGAAAATAAAAAAGCTTTTTAATTTCATAGAAAAAATCAATCTCCTGTGTTATAATTATTTTAATGAAAATAGCTATGTATTCAACAATTATTTTACATTATTTTTTGGTTTATTACAAACCAAATTATTTATAATTTTTCAGACTTTGTCGGGGGATTTTATGGTATATATTACGGGAGATATGCATGGAGAGCTTAAACGCTTTTCCGACCGAAAGCTGAAACGACTTTCGGAGGAAGATGTGCTAATGATATGCGGAGATTTTGGCTTTATATGGAATGGTTCAGAGCAAGAAAAGAAATTTCTTGAGGAAATAGGAGAAAAGCCATATAAGACGATGTTTGTAGACGGAACGCACGAGAATTTCGAGCTTTTAGAGAAATATCCGATTGAGGAGCTTTTTGGTGGAAGAGCTCATCATATTTCGGGAAACCTCTATCATATGATTAGGGGAGAGATATTCACAATAGACGGCGAAACCTATTTCGCCTTTGGTGGTGGAGATAGTCCTGACCGTGAAATTCGTATTGCGGCGGGAACATGGTATAAGCAAGAAATGCCGACAGTTGATGAGATGACCTATGCGGTCGAAAATCTGAATAGATATGATTATAATGTTGATTATCTTATAACTCATGAGCCATCAGGAAATGCAAGAGGTCTGATAGATTCAAGGTCGGAAATCAGTGCAATTGGTTCGTTTTTCGATGAAATTGCCAAGAATGTTAAGTATAAATGTTGGTATTTTGGCAGTGTGCATTTTGATAGAAGAATTTCGGGCAGGAATTATGCAGTATTTACAGAGATTTTGCCTATACATATGAAGGCTAAAAAGCGAAGATTATTTATGTAAGAAGGGCAAGGCTTAATTTACTATATCTAATAAAATTCAGGAGGAATATTATGAAAAGAAAAGGTTATATTAGTTGGGATGAATATTTTATGGGAGTAGCTTTACTTGCAGCAAAGCGTAGTAAAGACCCAAATACACAGGTTGGAGCGTGTATAGTACATAATAATGTAATACTCTCAACAGGATATAATGGCTTTCCTTATGGTTGCTCCGATGATGAATATCCTTGGGAAAGAGAGGACGATTTTCAGAATAATACAAAGTACCCTTTTGTTGTACATGCTGAACTTAATGCGATTCTCAATTCTCAAGGTAAATCGCTAAAGGGTGCGACAATATATGTAGCATTATTCCCTTGCAATGAGTGTGCAAAGGCTATCATTCAATCGGGGATAAAGGAGGTTGTCTACCTCTCTGATAAATATGCTGAATCTCCGGCAACTCTTGCATCAAAGAGAATGTTGGCATCAGCTGGTGTTACTATTCGCAGAATAGAAACAAGCATAAAAGAAATAAGCTTAGATTTTAATGTATGAATTATTCTAATAGAAATCGCCATAGCCCAATTACAAGCTAAGTGCAAGAGGGTTCACGGTTTGGCGAATTTTGTTTAAACTCGATAGTTTATCGGCAACATTAGTCAATAAGTGCGGACAAAGTCCGTACTTAAAGCCCGCCAAAGGCTCTGCCTTTGGAATCCATAAGCAAGTCTATGGGGTGAAATTATGAAATCAGATGAATTTTTGAACTTATACAGAACTCTTGAAGAAGTTCTTAGCGAAAAATACAGCGACAGAACACGCAACTATGGCAGTGTTGTTGTACAATTTATGAATGATGTCGAAGGCAGACAATTCAAGGATAAGCTTAATCTTTGTCGAGAAATCCGCAATCTTCTTTCCCATCACCCAGAGGTGAATGGCGAAAAAATAATTGAACCCTCACAAGCTATGCTGGATATTCTCAACGAGGTTATAAACTATGTAAAGCGTCCGCCACTCGCAATAAGCTATGCAACACCTTTTGAGAATCTCTTAAAAGCATCTTTAAACAACAATGCTCTTACTATTATGAAAAAAATGGAGCGCAGAGGATTCTCCCATGTTCCAGTCCTCAACGGTGGAAAATTTATCGGGGTATTTAGTGTAGGTACGATATTTATGTATATCTTAGGTGGCAACGCAATCGAAAATATAGAAAAAATGGAAATTGGTGATTTTAGAAAATATCTTCCGTTCGAGGCTCATACTACTGAGCGTTTCAGATTTATTTCCGAATCTACAACTGTAATCGAAGCAAAAACCGCCTTTGAGCAACCACAACAGCGTTCACGCAGACTTGTTGCCCTTTTCATAACGGATAACGGCAGTCAAAGCGGAAGACTTCTCGGAATGATAACCCCTTGGGATATACTTAGGTCATAATATAATTCTACCCTAAACAATTATCTCGTTTAGGGTAGGGTTTTCTTTATATATTTAGTTGTTTCACTATTTTTTATTCATTAAAAAATGCAAAAGTTTTGTAAGAGAGTTGTCAATTACTTGCTATAATTATAGACAGATACAAGTACATACGATATAATAAATAAAAGATTTTTAGGAGTGCTTGTTATGAAAAAAACAAAATTTATTTTAACTTTATCTTTTACTGCATTAACTTTGCTCAGTACTGGTATTGTTACCTCTGCAATAACTGCTCCAAACGGAAATGAAAATCAAGCTTTTTATACTGTGCCAACAAAAGACGGTGAAAAGACATATCAAGTAAATGATATATCGGCTTTCGAAAATTTTGAACCAAATCCCGAGGAAGATAAACTTAAAGAGGAAGTTGTCCAAAAATACAAAAAGGGAGATCTAAAATCCTTAAATGTTGCAAATATATCCGATATAGATCTTAGCTTAGATGAAATAGATGCTCAGTATGAAGCCGAGGAAGAAGAAAGCAATAAAAACGACCTCAAGGCTTATGAAATTTTGAGCAAATACAAAGGCTCGAAATATGCAAGAACAACGTTCATCACAGATTATGAGCTTGACTTGACATATATGAGAGAAATGGTAACTCTTATCGAAAGCAACACTCTTCCTAAGGACGAGGCCGATGTTCTTCATAGATATGTTTCAAGAAGAGCATATTGGATAACAGATGAAAATACAGCCAAAGAATTTGAGAAGTGGATGCTTGGATAATAATGGGGTAAATAATATGAAAAAAGTTATAATTCCCGCTCTTTTAATACTATCAGCTTGTATTTTATCAGCTTGCTCTAAAAATGAAAATACAGAGAAGTATATTTATGAAACTACAGCATATCAATATATAAATGACCCGAACCATAAGGAGCTTCAAACAAAATGTGAAGACAAGGAACAGATTGAAATTGCAAAAAAGATAATCAAAGACTCTGAAAAGGCTTTCAAAATAAGTCTTCAAGAGGCTTCTGATCGTGACTTAGGAGCGTGTTCAGCATATTGTCCGGATAAAACAGTGCTAGATAATGCAAGTACAACTAATATTTCTATCAAGTATTTGAACACAAAGCAAGATGGTGACAGTGGATATATTTGGGTTAAATATACTGCGGAATATCTTGATGGTTATGGTGAAGGATTTAGTGGAAGATATAATGTAGTATCAAGATGGGAAATAAAGAAAGAAAACAACGAATGGAAAGTTACTAAAATAACAGAAGCAATATAACAAAACACCTCGGTCGATTTAATTGACCGAGGTTTTGTTTTATTTAATCATATTTAAGAAATACTGGTGAACGCTTGTGTCATCAGTAAGCTCTGGGTGGAAAGATGTAGCAAGCTGATTGCCTTGACGAGCCGCAACGATATTTCCGTTTACTGTTGCGAGAACATCAACACCTTCTCCAACGCTTTCGATATATGGAGCACGAATGAATACCATAGGTACTTCGCCTATGCCCTTAACATCAGAAACTGTTTCAAAACTTCCAAGCTGTCTGCCATAGGCATTTCGCTTAACGGTAATATCCATAGTGCCAAAGTATACATTCTTATCGTTAGAAAGATTATTCGCAAGAAGAATCATACCCGCACAGGTTCCATAGACAGGAAGCCCGTCAGCAATTTTCTTTTGGAGAGTATCAAATATATCAAGCTCTTTCAAAAGCTTGCCCATAGTTGTGCTTTCTCCGCCCGGAAGAATAAGACCATCAAAATGCTTATCTAAATCAGCTTTTCGGCGAATCTCAAAGTATTCGACACCAAGCTTTTCCAGTATCTGCTCATGCTCAAAGAAAGAGCCTTGAACAGCAAGAACTGCAATAACCATTATCTGCTCTCCATTATTACCTTGATTTCATCAGGATTGATACCAACCATCGCTTCGCCGAGGTCCTCAGAAAGCTCTGCAAGAACAGCAGGATTGTTGTAGTTTGTAACAGCCTTTACGATAGCTGCTGCACGCTTCTCAGGGTTGCCTGACTTAAAGATACCTGAACCAACGAATACGCCTTCTGCACCAAGCTGCATCATAAGTGCAGCGTCAGCAGGAGTTGCAACACCACCAGCAGAGAAGTTGACAACTGGAAGCTTGCCATTTTCGTGTACGAATTTAACGAGGTCATAAGGAACAGCAAGCTCTTTAGCTGTATTGAAAAGCTCGTCCTCACGCATAGACTGAATCTTTCTCATCTCGCTCTGGATAGTTCTCATATGACGAACAGCTTGAATAACATCACCTGTACCAGCTTCACCCTTTGTACGAATCATAGATGCACCCTCAGCAATTCTTCTGAGAGCCTCGCCAAGATTTCTTGCACCGCAAACGAAAGGAACCTTGAACTTTGTTTTGTCAATATGATATGTGTCATCAGCTGGAGAAAGAACTTCACTTTCATCTATATAGTCGATTTCGAGAGCCTCGAGAATCTGAGCCTCAACGAAGTGACCAATTCTTGCCTTAGCCATAACAGGAATAGAAACTGCTTTTTGAATACCCTTAATCATCTTAGGGTCGCTCATTCTTGAAACGCCACCTGCTGCTCTGATGTCAGCTGGGATTCTTTCGAGAGCCATAACTGCACAAGCACCTGCTGCCTCTGCAATTTTAGCCTGTTCAGGGGTAGTAACGTCCATAATAACGCCACCCTTGAGCATTTGAGCGAGATTTTTATTAAGACCGTATCTGTTTTCTGACATAATATTAAAACTCCCTTATATTTTATAAAATAACATCTCAAGCCTGTGCACACGACCTACGAAATGTTTACATAAGCTCATTATAACTGAAACTGTCATTATTACAATGCACAGATTTTATATTTTTAAGGAGTACAGTTTTATAATTATCAAGTAAAATCATTAAATTTCGGCAAATTTTAATTATTGTTTCTTATAGTATCAATTAATACGATTAACGCTTCAACCTGTTCATCTGTCAGTCCTGATGTATCTATTTCTCTTTTTATCTCAACACCTAAGAGAAAGTCTGTTGAAACTTTAAATATTCTTGCGATTTTTATTAAAACATCATATGCAGGATAACGCAGTCCGTTTTCATAGGCACTTATTACAGATTTTGTAAGCCCTAAAAGGTCTGCGAGCTGTTGTTGAGTAAGCTTTTTCTTTATTCTGAGTGTTTTCAATCTGTTTCCAAAATTCACCAATCTGACACCGCCTTTCACTGAAATTATATTTTTATATAGTATTCATTTGGTACATTTTATCAACTAATAATTGAAATAGTTAATTTTTTATGATACAATCTCATAAAGCAAGCCAAAGGATATTATCCGTTAATCATACGGTAATAATATAGGCTGTTTTCAGTCCAAAACAAAAAATTTTTTAGGAGGTATTATTTATGGAAAAAAGTAAAAAAATGGCAGCACTTATTTTAGCGGCTATGCTTGCGGTAAGCAGTTCAGCAGCAATGGCTGTTACGGTTTCGGCGGAGGAAGACACTGCGGTTGCATATTCTTCTTCAGACACCGAAAGCTGGAGTGAGTATGACTATCAAATCCTTGATGATGGCACAATTGAAATTATATATTATTATGGTTGTGATGAGGTAATTATTATTCCAAGTGAGATTGATGGTAGAAAGGTTACGGGTATAAAAGGATTTAATCTTTCAAACAAGGAAAATATTAAAAGTATAACAATACCTGACGGCGTAACAAGCATAGGAGATAGCGCCTTTTCTGGTTGCAGAAGCTTAACAGATATAACAATACCTGACAGTGTAACAAGCATAGGATGTGAAGCCTTTTATAATTGTAGTAGTTTAACAAATATAACAATACCTGACGGTGTAACAAGCATAGAATATGGAACATTTTACGATTGTAGTAGCTTAACAAATATAACAATACCTGACAGCGTAACAAGCATAGAATGTGAAGCCTTTTATAATTGTAGTAGCTTAACAAATATAACAATACCCGACGGCGTAACAAGTATAGAAAGTGAAACATTTTATAACTGTCAAAGCCTTTCAAATATAGATATCTCAAATAGTCTTATAAGTATAGGAATGGATGCATTTGCTCATTGCAAAAATTTGAAAAATATAAAAATACCAGATAGTGTAACAACCATTGAGCTTGGAGCGTTTAATGACACACTGTGGTATAACAATCAACCTGATGGATTGTTATATGCTGGAAAAGTTTTATATTTATACAAAGGTGAAATGCCTGAAAATACAAAAATCACTTTAAAAAATGATACTTCTGGAATTGCTGATAATGCATTTAGTTATTGTACCAATCTTACAAACATAAAAATTCCAGACAGTGTAACAATCATCGGAGCATGGGCTTTTTTTAGTTGTCCAAATCTTACAGCTATAGAGATTCCAAGCAGTGTAATAGGTATAGGCGTTTATGCATTGTTGGGATGTGGAAATCTTACCATATATGGCAATATCGGAAGCTACGCTGAGAGCTATGCTAATACAAATGTTATACCATTTGTAGATATTAACAAAAAAATTACAACATTAACAAGCAAGGTTGATAACATATCCGTTAATGGTACTTTTGATAACGGCGTAATACTTAATGTAGAAAAAGCCACCGTTGAAAATGCTGTAAAAGCTTATAACATAACTCTAAAAGATGAGAACGGCAACACTATTCAGCCAAACGGAACAATAACAGTTTCAATTCCAAGCGATAAAGCAAACTGCAAGGTATATTTGATAAAGGAAGACGGCACAAAAGTTGATATGAATGCAACCTATAATAATGGTAACTATGAATTTACTACTGACCATCTTTCTATCTATGCTTTGATTGCTGATACAAGTGAGCCAAGCAATGAGCCAAGCAATGAGCCAAGCAATGAGCCAAGCAATGGGCCAAGCAATGGGCCAAGTAATGAACAAAGCAGTACTATAAGTGATTCAAGCAAATCAAATAGTGATACAAATAATACAGATAGTAATAAAACCACAAGCGAAACAGGCAAAAATGGTGTAGAAACTGGTGACAGCAATAACTTATTTGCTATGGCAGCAATGCTTACTGGTGCAATTACCGCTATCTCAACAATTATATTTAAGAAAAAGCGTACCTAATATATAAATCAAATATTTTCAGCTACAAAAATCCCACAGCTTCAATCATATGGAGCTGTGGGATTTCTTTATGAATATTTAATTGTTCTAATTTCTCTTAGGCCGCTTTGCTTGATTCAGCTTTTGAACTCTCTGGCTTACTTGACTCTGCCTTTGAGCTTTCTTCCTTACTTGATTCTACCTTTGAAACTTCGCTTGTTTCATTTGCAGGTGCGTCAGGCTCGCTTGAATCTACTGAATAAATCTCTACATCTGAAAGAATGACATCCATACCTGAACTTCCGCTACCCTTAGAATAAACAAGCTTAATTGTAAGTGTGTCTACATCTTTTATATTAACCGCAAAGTTAATAGGCTCAGATTTATTTGTAAGAACTTCACTCTTATAAAGTGTCTTCTTATCGCCTACAACTTCAAAATGTGCTCTTGTGTCGCTCGAAATACTGCTATAATTATTATCCTTAACTGCTATTATGCCTTTAATCTTCTTATAGCCCTTATTAACATACATCTCTGCATACGCATTTTCGTGATATTTAGAAACAGACATTGTGCAGACATTATCGCTATTATACTCATTGCCTGAAATATCCTTAGAACCACTCTGGTATCTATAGAAATAATCTGAATTTGAGCTACTGAAACTAATATCCTGAAGCTTAACAGGAATTTCTTTATTCAGCTTTTCAAGCTGAGCATTGAGTTTAGTATAGTTATCACTGCCCTCATCGAACATATTCTTAATATTGACAATCAGATCAAGTGCATTTTCATAATCTTTATTATTGAAATACTCATCTGATTTCTTGATAATCTCATCTACATATGTAGCTATTTGTGCATTGATTTTCTCGTCATTTGTGAGATAATTATCATCTAAAGCATTTTGAAGGTCTGAAATTGCATATTTATACTCGCCATTATCAAATTCTTCTTTTGCCTCATCAAGATATTCCTGACGAATACCATCAATAGCCTTTGCCCTTTGCTCCTGAGCCTTTTTATAGTTAGCTGTATCCTTTTCTAATACTTCGTCATAGTAATAGATTGCATTACTATATTCCTTCTTTTTAAGATACTCGTCACCTTGTTTGAGGTAATCTGCTGATGACTCGAGTTCTCTTATTTCTGACCTTACTTCGCTAAGTGATGTTTCATAAGACATCGGTAAATCAGAAATATCATCAAGCTTATCCATTGCAGTATCATAGTCCATAGAACCATCGTCATAAGCTTTTTTAACAGCGTCAACCTGAGCCTGAATAGCATCTATGACAGCTTTATTATCAGAAAGTGCGTTATAGTTATTGTAATAAAGTTCATTTGCCGTCTTATATTCACCATTATTAATAGCATTAATCATCTTATTAACTGGGTTATTTGCATTAGAAACCAATATACATATAACGATTACCGCCGCAATAATTACTGCTAAAACGACAGAACCAATTATAATCATCTTTTTGTTAATTTTAAAATTGGATTTCTTAGGCTGTTGTGCCATCTGCTGTCCATTTGGCATAGCATAAGGATTTTGCTGTAAATATTGATTTGTCTGTGTCTGCTGTGCATATGGATTCTGCTGAGGCTGTTGTGAGTATGGGTTCACTTGAGGCTGTTGGGCTTGCTGAGTGTATGGATTTGCCTGTGGCTGCTGAGGCTCAGCAACTGCAGCTGCTGTTTGTTGTGCAGCAACCGTTTCTGCCTGAGCAGCTTGCTCTGAATTTTGTGCAGAAGCTTCTGGCTCTGCTTGGCTTACATTTTGTTCAGGTATAGGCTGTGTAGCAGGGAACTCAACTCTTTTGCCACAGTTTTGGCAAAACATATCGTTATCTGCTATTTTTGCTCCACAATTTTCGCAAAACATCAAAAATCAACTCCTAAATATATAATCATAGTATTTTTTATATAATACTACGATTCTAATTATAATTTTCTCAATAATATTTGTCAAGCAAAGAGCGTTAGTGATTTTGCCGATTTTTAACATAGCTTTTATGCAAAAATCTACTACAAAAAATATTGAAAATAAAAAGAAAAATTCATCAGAAAAGCAAAGTTAATTTTTTGAAAAATATATTCCAAAATCGCATTGGGTATGTTATACTAAAATCGTATGATTATAATTAATCTACAATACTTAGTGATGGATATATAATGTTCAGGAATAAAAAATTTTAAGGAGTTGCACAAATGGTATTTGCAGATTTGTTCTTTATCTACTTTTTTCTGCCCTTGTGCCTTATTTGCTATTTCGCGGCTAAAAAGCTCGAAACAAGAAACAAGGTGCTAATAGTATTTTCTCTCATCTTCTATGCATGGGGAGAGCCTATCTGGATAATTCTTCTCTTATTTAGTGCGGCGTTCAACTGGATAATGGGTATGCACATAGGTGCTAACCGAAATAAACCAAGAGGTAAGATATTTATAGCTACAGCTATATCTGTCGATATACTTCTTCTTTTGATATTCAAGTATACTGGCTTCTTCGCAGAAACCTTTAACGGTATTTTCCACGCATCAATTCCTGTTCCACAGATTGCCTTACCGATAGGTATAAGCTTCTATACCTTCCAGGCAATCTCATATGTTCTCGATTGTTATTGGGAGAATGTTAAGCCTCAAAGACAATTCAGTAAATTCCTACTTTATCTGTCACTTTTCCCACAGCTTATCGCTGGTCCTATTGTTCGATATAGTGTTGTTGAGCAAGAGGTTTCTAAGCGTAGAGTTACTGCAACCGACCTCAGCGAAGGTGCATTGAGAATTATTGTTGGTTTAGCAAAGAAAGTTATTATTGCAAATAACCTCTATGCTATCGTAACACAATTCTTTGGTCAGGATATTTCTACACTTTCCACTCTTGGAACCTGGTATACTGTTATAGTATATTCAATGTATGTATATTTTGATTTTAGTGGATATTCAGATATGGCTATCGGTCTTGGCAGAATGTTCGGCTTCCATTTTGACGAAAACTTCAAGTATCCATTTGCCTGCAAGACTATCGCAGAATTCTGGCAGAGATGGCATATTTCCCTTGGTTCATTCTTTAGGGATTATCTCCTCTATGTTCCTATTTTCGGCAAGAATAGAAAATATTTCAGCCTTTTCCTTGTATGGTTCTGCACAGGTATGTGGCATGGTGCTGCATGGAACTTCATTCTATGGGGACTTTACTTCGGCTTCTTCATTTTCTTTGAGCAAAAGCTCGGCAAAAAACGAATAAAGAAGTGGCCACTATGGTGGAAGCACATTTATAGCAAGCTTGTTATTATAATCGGCTTCGGCATATTCTACTTTGAAGATATGGGACAGCTTGGACAGTTCTTCCTCAATATCACTGGTATAAGCATGATTTCAAACGGAAGTCCATTTGCAGACCAGCTCACTTGGAACTCCTTTGTAAATAACTGCTTCCTTATTATTTTTGCAATGGTTGCTTGTATGCCTGTTCTCCCTGCTATCAAGAAATTCTTCTTCGAGAACAGAAACAACACAATCTATGCTCTTGGCAGAATGGGTTCAACCGTATGCTGTGGTGTACTCCTTGTAATATCAAGTATTTTGCTTGTTGATTCTACAAATAACCCATTCCTCTACTGGAGATTCTGATTTAAACCTCGATTTGTGACATACTGAAAGGACTGTTAATATGCAAGATGACAGACAAAGACCACAGCCTGCACGAAGACAGAACGGTATGAGCAGACGAGCCTTAGAAAATGGCTTTTCGACCATATCCGTACTTATTCTGATGCTTCTTATGGTTATTGGTGTAGGTTTTTTAATATTCTTTCCACGCTCTAAGCAATCTGTTATTGAAAAGCGTGAATTGACAACTTTTCCGAGCTTCTCCTTTGCCAGCTACTTTAGTGGGGAGTTTACTGCTGGCGTAACAAAATGGTATGATGACACTGTTCCATATCGTGATGATTTCAAAAATATGGGCAACAATATCAAGGGACTTTTTGGCATTACAACCAATGATACTGCTATTATTATAGGCAAACCCGTTAAGCCTGTTAAGAATAACAGTAGTTCAAGCGAGCCTGAAGCCTCAAAATCAGACACAACAAGCAAGAGTGATACCTCTACAGCAAGCCAGAGTGAGGAAACTTCTGAAAAAGACCAGAAGGACTTCCGACAAGAAGAGGCTGAGGGCGGTTACGAAAACGGTATGCTCATTATAAACCAAGACGGTCATTGGCGTGGACTTGAGCTTTTCGGCAATGGTTCTGGAAACAATTATGCCTCAAGCCTTAATGAGCTTAATAAACAGCTTGGTGGCAAGGTTAAGGTTTATTCTATGCCAGCACCTCTTGCAAGTGAATTCTATACTCCTGCTAACTTTGCAGACTATTCTGCAAGCCAAGAGGATTGCTTTAATAATATCGCCTCTAAGCTTGATGAAGGCATAACTTCGGTTAATATTTCAAGTGTTCTCAGAAAGCATACAGAAGAGCCAATTTACTGCCGTACAGACCATCACTGGCAGGCACTTGGTGCATACTATGCTTCAGAGGCTTTTGCAAAGGCTGCTGGTGTAGATTTCGCTGATATAAGCAAGTATAAAAAGGTCGATACTGAGGGCTATGTTGGTACTCTTTATGCGTTCTCAGGCGATTCAAGACTTCTCAACGACCCTGAAACCTTCACCTACTATGAGCCATCAGCTAAGTATACAACCTACTATTACGACCAAAGCTTTAATTACCAAGGCAGTTGGGCATTGCTCAATGAGGTTGATGTTGCAAACTCTTACCTCAGATATATGGGCGGTGACAGCTATGTTGTCAAGGTTAAAACTGCTGTAAATAATGGCAGAAAGCTGGTTGTTGTTAAGGATAGCTACGGCAACGCTGAAATTCCATTCTATACAAGCTCCTTTGAGGAAATTTATGTAGTTGATGTAAGATACTTCGAGAGAAATCTTGTAAACTTCATTAAGACAGTTGGAGCAACAGATGTTCTCTTCACAATGTCGGCATATTCAGTTGTCGGTGATAATGCAGACAATATTGCAAATCTTATAACTCAGGATTCATCAAGCACAATAGTTGATGAACAGGTAACTAAAAAAGAGGAAGGCACCGACTAATCACAAAGTTTATGCACCCACAGCTCAAGTACTTAGCTGTGGGTGCATAAGACTATCAAAAACTATTTATTTAGATAGGTGTTCATCGCAATATAAGGAGGTAAATAAAATGCAGGAATTGAATTATCCATTCGACCCGTCATATATCATTAAGAAACGCAAGTCTATTAAGCGTGAATTACTTGCAGATGGCTCGGCAAGAATCAAAAAGAAAATCGCCGTTTTTGGTGGTTCTACAACAAACGAAATTATAAATACTCTTGAGCTTTTTCTGCTAAATGCTGGCATAGAAGCTGAATTTTATGAGTCAGAATATGCACAGTATGAACAGGACGCAGTTTTTCCAAGTGAGGAGCTTATCTGCTTTAAGCCCGATATTGTCTTTGTTCATACAACAAACCGTAATATCCGCAATCTTCCTGAGGTTACAGACAGCAAAGAAATTGTTGATGAAAAGCTAAAGGCTGAATTTGCCCGTTTCGAGAATATCTGGAACAGCATAAGAGATAAGTTTCATTGTCCTATCATTCAAAATAACTTTGAAATGCCATTCTATCGCCTTATGGGCAACAAGGATTGCTCAGATTATCGTGGCAGAACGAATTTTATAAGTCGTCTTAATCAGGCTTTTTACGATTTCGCAGAAAAGACCGAGGGCTTTTATATCAATGATATTAACTATCTTTCTGCCGATTATGGTTTGAAAGAATGGTCGAATCCAAGCTTCTGGAATATGTATAAGTACGCTATGTGCTTTGAGGCTATTCCATCCTTGGCTTTCTCTGTGTCTAATATCATTAAGTCTATTTTCGGCAAGAATAAAAAGGCTCTTGCTCTCGACCTCGATAACACCCTTTGGGGCGGAGTTGTCGGTGATGACGGCGTAGATGGAATAGAAATCGGTCAAGAAAATGGCGTTTCACAATCTTATTATGAATTCCAAAGCTACATCAAACAGCTTAAATCTCTCGGAATAATCCTCACTGTATGCTCAAAGAATGACCACGAAAACGCTATCGCAGGACTTAATCACCCTGAGGGCGTACTCAAGCCAGATGACTTTATAATCATCAAGGCAAACTGGGAAAACAAAGACAGAAACATTGCAGAAACCGCCGCAGAGCTTAATATTCTGCCTGAAGCTATTGTTTTTGTTGATGATAACCCAGCCGAAAGAGAAATTGTCAAGGCACAGTTAAAGGGCGTACAGGCTCCTTTAATGGATTCTGTCGAAAACTACATCACTACAATAGACAGAAGCGGATTTTTCGAGGTTACTACATTTAATGAGGACGACCTCAAGCGTAATGAAATGTACAAGGAAAATGCTATGCGAAATGCACAGCAAGCCTCTTTCGCTGATTACGGCGAATATCTCAAGAGCCTTGATATGAAGGCAACTATCGGCGATTTTATTCCTGTATATATAGCAAGAATTACACAGCTTACTAATAAGAGCAACCAGTTCAATCTTACTACAAAGCGTTATACACAGACTGAAATGGAAGAAGTCTGGCACAGCCCGAATTATATCAGACTTTACGGAAAGCTTATTGATAAATTCGGTGATAATGGCGTTGTTTCGGTAGTTATCGGCGAAAAGCGTGAAGATACACTTCATATCGACCTTTGGTTGATGAGCTGTCGAGTATTAAAGAGAGATATGGAACAGGCTATGCTCGATACTCTCGTAGAAAAATGCCGTCAGAATGGCATTTCTAAAATCAGAGGATATTATTATCCAACAAAGAAAAACGGAATGGTTCGTGAGCTTTACGGAACATTTGGCTTTGCAAAGATAAGCGAAGATGAAAATGGTAATACCGTTTGGGAGCTTCCAATAGAGGGCTATGAAAATCAGAACCGTTATATTGAGGTTTCCGATAACGAGTAAATATATTTAAACTAACAAAGGAGATAGTAGCTATGACAGGAAATGAAATTTTCGCAAGACTTAATGAGGTTTTCAGAGATGTATTTGATGATGACAGTATCGTTGTAAAGCCTGCAACAACAGCAGACGATATTGAAGATTGGGATAGCCTTGAGCATATCACACTTATCTCAGCAGTTGAGAAGGAATTTGGTATGAAGTTCAAGATGGGCGAAATCTCCTCTATGAAGAATGTCGGCGAAATGGCACACATCATCGCAGCAAGAGCAACAAAGTAATTAGCTAGCAAACTACCCTTAGACAATTAAAATTTAGGTCAAGCCTTTTTAAAGGCTTGCGGTTTCCAAAGGCAGA
>ENA-OPMH01000224-OPMH01000224.1-human-gut-metagenome-genome-assembly--contig:-NODE-224-length-14498-cov-1.594336_pt1 | contig 14498 bp, 10 predicted proteins | sample MGYA00241525_ERZ501747 | MGnify/ENA primary metagenome ERZ501747 (study PRJEB25962, sample SAMEA2042611) | human gut metagenome | biome: human gut; feature: human-associated habitat; material: faeces...
CCTCGTGCCCGCCTCGAAAATTAGCGACCTGCCTACAGGATGGATATGCGGGCAAGTCGCCCGTGATTTCGTAAAGACCAAGACCGGCATGGGTGGAAGCATGAACATACAGGAAGCCGAGGAGTTCAAGACCTCGAAATTCTTCTGTAAGACGGATTTCGATATGGAGGAAATCAGGCAGGAGGAAGCCGGGTATGTGTCGCTGCCCAAATTATATACTTTCCCGTCGAAAGAGGAAAGGGAACGTATCTTGTACAAGAACTTCGTTCAGGTGGGGATGGATGTGAAGGAGATGATTAAAGACGTGGTGAACCGCCGCGGGGCGAAATGATACTTCAACAATAAAATATCAATGTTATGACAACATCAGTAAAAGCTAAGTTCAGGCCCTCGCGGGTAAAAGGGAAAACAGGAACCGTCTATTTCCAAGTGATTCACGACCGTGTGGCCCGGCAAATCAGCACAGGCTACAAACTTTTCCCCGGAGAATGGAAAGACGGTGCAGTGATATTCCCAGAACAAAACCCAGAGCGCAGCGGCTATCTGGCGGAAATCGCACAGAGCCTGCAGCATATAAGGCAACGGGTGGAAGCTACCATCCGGCGGTTGGACGAGTCGGGCAAGCCCTATACCGCGGACGAAGTGGTGGCAACTTACCAATTGCCCGATGATGATGACCACCACCTTCGTGTGTTTTCCCACAAGCTGGCGGAACATCTGAAACGCACGGGAAAGCAGCGCCTTGCGGAAACCTACACCTCGTCCGTGAACAGCTTCCTGCGCTTCCGCAGGGAGCAAGGCGACATCCGTTTAGACGAGATTGATGAAGACTTGATTAAAGAGTATGAACATTACCTGCTTGAAGATTGCGGGTTGTGCAGGAACACCTCTTCGTTTTACAACCGCAACCTACGGGCTATCTACAACCGAGCCGTGAAAAAGAAACTGACCATAGACCGGCACCCCTTTGCGGAAGTTTATACCGGCGTGGACAAGACCGCCAAGCGGGCCATCTCTATCCAAACCGTCAAAGAAATCAAGGACTTGGATTTGAGCAGGAATGCCGAAATGGCGTTTGCCCGCGACCTCTACCTGATGAGCTTCGACCTGAGAGGCATTTCGTTCGTGGACTTGGCCATGCTGGAAACCGGGCAATTGAAAAACGGCTACTTGACCTATTCCCGCCAAAAGACCCGGCAGAAACTCGAAATCAAATGGGAGAAACAGATGCAGGAGATAGTTGACCGCCACCACGTGGAGGGTTCCCGCTATTTGTTGCCAATCCTAAGCGAAGATGGGGGCGACATACGGAGGCAATACCTGAATGCCCTGCACCGGATGAACGTCCAGCTGAAAAAGATTGGCAAACTCGTAAACTGCCCCATTCCGCTGACGACCTACACGGCGAGGCATTGTTGGGCCAGTGCTGCCTATCGGCTGAACATACCCACCCCGTCCATCAGCCAGGCATTGGGGCATGATTCGGAAAAGACCACACGCATCTACTTGAGTTCCTTGGATAACCAGGTGATTGACGATGCGAACCTGACTGTCATTCGCGCAGTCTATGCACGATAACCTACAGATTAAACAGATAAGTTAGATTGGCATAGATTTGTCCTATCTATCTTTCGGACTGCTGATTTTGCTGACAATTTCCCTGCGCACCCACTGGCTAATCATGTTTGGTGGATGCGCCTAACTGTTATTGCCTACCTTGAATGGAAAAAGGTAAAGATGAATAGAAAATGACAATTTTCAGGAAATCAAGACATCGTACACAGAATCTATGCAAGATGAGATATAAAGAAGAGTGTTCTTTTGCAGATGGAGAAGGAATTTTTGTTGAGTAAAATGAGCTATCTCTCTTTAAGAGATGGATTTATGCGGTGCAAAGATACAAAAAATACTATGAAATCCATAATGTGCCAAATAAAATGTGTTCAAGCTATCTCAATTTTTATGTATCTGCTTGGCAAATGTAAGCAATTTGTTGAGCAACGGTCGCTTTTTAATCTGTAAATAGCTGATATTCAAAGTTGATATCCATCGGACACATCTCTTAAAGAGAGATGTATCGAATTAGGCATCACGTACTGGTTTTAGGGTTTTAAGCCACAGCATGTTTATCCGGGAACAGGATAGCTAGAGGACAAGAAACCACTTGTGGTAGAAGTTTTCGGAAGATTGGGCTTAATATGCCAAGGGGTATTAAAACTCTTGAATTGTTGAGCAAATCTAACCATCTCTTAGCAAGAGATATACGCAGGTGCAAAGGTATAAAAAATATCAAATAAAACAGTAAGAATGAGCAAAAAAGATTCATTTGACACCTATTTTGATGTTTGACAGAACTTGTTTTTGTCTAACAGATGTTGAGTGATGGATAATTGTGGATTTCTTTTCTGTACTGATTTACAACACCTTAATGCTTGTGATTTCAAAGGATACATCTCTTGCTAAGAGATGTACCGCATTGGAGTTGAAATGCAAACTCCACTAAATGATAAACTGACTAAGCCTGAATAGGCAAAGTATGAATAATGTGGAAATGGGTGAAACACCCGAACTTTTTGAGAAAGCATATATAACTGCTTGTGTTTCAGTAAATCACAAACACTAGCAGGACTCAGAGAATTGCCCTTCGCTCAACAGGCGGTTGATAATCGTCACCTGACAATTTCTTTTCTTGTGAGAAGTAACCAATATAATAAGGTAGGGGTTATGGATGAAACGCAGCTTACGACAGATGAAAGGCAGTGGTTCGTGATGCGCGACCTCAAACGGAGAAACGCCAAACGACCTGCCTACCTGATGTTCAAGGACAAGGGGATGGAGTTCTTTACCCCGATGGTGCATAAGCTGCTTACCATTCATGGGAAAAGAGAAGACTTGGAAGTACCGTTCATGCAAGACCTACTTTTCGTCAAGGAAACAAAGGAAAAACTCGACATTATTGTTGAAACCGTCCCCACACTGCAATACCGCTACAAGTTAGGTGTACAGCACACCCCCATTGTAGTAAGGAACACAGACATGGAACGCTTTATCAAGGCTGTGGAAGCCACAGAAAATCCAAAATATTACCGACCGGAGGAAATAACCCCGGATATGCTGAACCGCAAGATACGCATTATCGGAGGACAATTGGATGGCTATACCGGAACTTTGGTGACGACACGGGGTTCCAAAACAAAACGGATTTTGGTGGAACTGCCCATGTTATTGGCAGCGGCAGTGGAAGTCAATACGGAGTATATCCAGCTCATATAAATATTTAGAAAGGAATGACATGAATTCATCGGTGGTTGAACTGATTGAATTGATAAATGGTCATATACCCGACATCTTGTTCATGGAGGCAAGTAACTTGTCGCAAATCTACCTTTACCGTACAGATGACTATTGGGTGGCATTCGAACGGTCTGCGTTTCTCCTTTGCCGTGCCTATGCCGATTCTATTATTACTCCGATGAAAGTAGCCAATGCACCGACTCCAATTGTCATGGCAAGTGTAAAAGTTAAGAATATCTTGGAGGCCACACATAATTTGCATTGCTTAAGACATGCTGAAAAATTGCGGATTTATGACGCGAGAATTTTTTCTTGCAACAACGCTTCATTCTGTAGATGGCATAACCGGAAAGTAAAGAATATCGTCGACTTTTTATCACGGGAAAAACGTATAGAATTTTAATTGTTTCATTCCCCCCTATAGCCAGACAATCATTATTTTATTTATGAACTATGTGTTTTTGTTGACAGCCTGGTTATTGGCATTGGTACTTGGGATGGCAATCGTTCCCAAAATCCTGCTGATTTCCTACAAGAAACGCTTGTTCGACATACCGGACGAGCGCAAAGTGCATACCATACCCGTTCCCCGGCTTGGCGGGTCGTCTTTTTTCCCGGTGATACTTATCACCATGTGCCTTATGCTTGGCATACGCTATTATTTGGGTTATCCCATCGAGAACCTTTCGCCCTATGTCGTGCTCTACGAGTTCCTGTTCTTTGCGGTGGGCATTACGATGCTTTACCTGACGGGCGTGACGGATGACCTTATCGGGGTCGGCTACCGTTACAAGTTCCTCGTGCAGATTGCCGCCGCCCTGTTGCTGGTATGGTCGGGCGAATGGTTCAATTCGTTGGGAGGGCTGTTCGGCATATACGACCCGCCTGTATATATCGGTATACCCGTCACCCTGTTCGTCGTGGTTTACATCACTAATGCCATCAACCTGATAGACGGCATTGACGGGCTGGCTTCGGGGTTATGTTGCATTGCGCTTGTTGTGTTGGGAATGATGTGCACTTTGCAGGGAGAATACATCTTCGCCATGCTTGCCTTTACCACCTTCGGCGTCATCGTGCCGTTTTGGTTCTACAATGTCTTCGGCAACGCCAAGCGCGGTCACAAGCTGTTTATGGGCGATGCAGGAAGCCTCACGTTGGGCTACATCATCAGTCTGTTGGTCATCCACCTGAGCCGCATCGACATGAGCGAGGGCGAGACGGGGCAAGTCAATCTGGTATTGGCCTTTTCGGCACTCATCGTGCCGCTGTTTGACGTGGTAAGGGTGGTGATGCACCGTGTACGAGAAGGTAAGAACCCATTCATGCCGGACAAGAACCATTTCCACCACAAACTGTTGCGCATGGGTATGCGCCCCCGTATAGTGATGGTGACCATACTATTCGTGGCCTTATTTTTTATCGTGTTAAACTGGCTATTGATCGACCTCATGAGAATGACAGGATTGTTGATTACCGATATTGTTTTGTGGATTTTGTTACAATTAGGCATCAATCATGGCATCAAGAAAAACAAAGAAACCAAGAAAACCATAGATGTATGAATAAATATAAACCAATTTGTTTACTATTGATTTTATTGTCTGTCGTAGCGGCATTGAGTTCTTGTGGTTCGTCCAAACAGGTAGTGTATTTCCAAGATTTGAAACCTGGAGAAACAGAATTCAAATTGCCGGAAATTAAGACCATTACTGTCCGTCCTGAGGACAAGATTTCCATCATCGTGAACAGCCGCGACCCACAGTTGACGGACTTATTCAACCTGCCTTATGTGTCCAGACAATTAGGACAGTCTTTAAGGACGAATGGCATTACAGTCTCTAATAATCAAGGCGTTTCTGCATATACCATTGATACCAATGGAGAGATAGACTTTCCTGTGCTTGGTAAGATGTATGTAGCTGGGATGAAACGAGAAGAAATCGCTGAATATATAAAGAATGAATTGATAAAAGAGAATTTAGTAAAAGACCCTGTCGTGACCGTGGAATTTGCCAACCTCTGCATATCCGTGTTGGGCGAGGTGAACAATCCGGGACGTTTCAGCATTGACCGGGACAGGCTGACTGTACTTGACGCATTGAGCATGGCCGGCGATCTTACTATTTATGGAAATCGCTACAAAGTAATGGTGCTCAGACAAGAAGGGGATGTGCAGCGGGTTTACGGGATAGATCTTACTTCGGGGGAACACGTTTATACTTCACCGGCCTACTACCTGCAACAGAACGATGTAGTGTATGTGGAACCGAACGCTGTGAAAGCCCGGCAATCGACTGTGAACGGCAACAATGTGCGCTCTACCTCGTTCTGGATTTCTCTAGCATCATTGCTGACTTCAATCGGCATCTTAATTTTTAATTGATTATAACTATCTAATTTTAGAATATCGTGGTAGCCCAAAACAATATGTCAAAATCTAAGCAAGCAGATGATTTTATCCGCATACAAGATTTATTCTATCTCTGTGTAAACAGATGGTATTGGTTTGCTATTTCGTTGGTTGTAACTATTGGGATAGCCGTTATCTACCTTTTAACTACACCGCCAGTATATACTCGGTCAGCATCACTCCTTATCAAGGAGGATTCCAAAGGAAACTCATTGAGTGATGCGGCAAACTTGATGGGGGATTTTGACCTCTTCCAGACCAATACCAACGTGAACAATGAGATACAGTCGTTGCAGTCACCTGCAGTGATGCTTGATGTGGTGAAACGACTCCACTTGGACATCAACTATCACACAGACGGCGGCTTTTACAAGAAAGTTTTGTATGGGCGTGACTGTCCCTATGGGGTGAACTTTAACGATTTGAAAGACAATGAGAGTGTTAGTTTTACCATAAATTCCAGTCAAGACGGACATATACTTCTATCGGATTTTTCACGTGATGGTGAAGATATAGAAGGAACAATCGAGATTATGTTGAATGACACTGTTGATACCCCTGTCGGTAATCTTGTTGTGACGGCAATGAATGATTCCTCCATATATACTACTCCCATTTATGTATCACGTATGGGTTACCAAAAGACTACAGAAAATTATGTTTCCAATTTTTCTGTGACTTTAAGTGATGAGAAATCTACAGTTATCAATTTGTCATTTAAGGACGTGTGTATTCAACGCGCAGAGGACATACTTAATACGGTAATAGCCGTTTATAATGAAAACTGGGTTAAGGATAAGAACCAAATCGCTGTCAGCACCTCAGCTTTTATCAGTGACCGGCTTGGCGTTATTGAGCAGGAATTGGGCAATGTGGATGAAAACATTTCCTCTTACAAAAGCGAACATCTTCTGCCTGATGTACAGGCTGCGGCAAGCATGTATATGGCGCAAAGCAGCGAGGCCAATGCGCAAATTCTAGCATTGAACACACAACTTTCCATGGCTAGGTATATCCGTAACTATCTCACAAATTCCACAAGCAAGAATCAGTTACTTCCGGCTAATTCGGGCATCGAAAGTCCCGGTATTGAACAACAAATTGCTAATTACAATACGGCACAACTTCGCAGAAATGACCTTGTGGCTAACAGTAGTGAGAGGAATCCATTGGTAGCCGATATGGATCAGTCGCTAGAAAATATGCGCCACGCCATTATCACCTCAATCGACAATCATATCACTACGCTGAATACCCAAATACGCTCCTTGCAACAGAGCGAACGACAGACCACTGCACGGATAGCAGCTAATCCATCACAAGGCAAGTATCTGCTGTCTGTGGAACGACAGCAGAAAGTAAAGGAAGCTCTTTATCTGTTCCTTTTACAAAAACGTGAAGAAAACGAATTATCTCAGGCCTTTACGGCTTATAACACTCGTGTCATAACTCCTCCGACTGGGAGTATGAAACCCACCGAGCCAATTAAAAGGAAATTAGTCTTTACAGCTTTTGTTATAGGAATATTAGTTCCCGCCGTAATTATCTTCTTACGTGAAAATACAAATAATAAAGTACGCGGGCGTAAGGATATTGAGAATTTGTCGTTACCTTTTGTTGGTGAAATTCCGTTAAAAACCGATGCTGGCAAAAACAAAAGCACCCATACGAACAAGTCAATTGTCATAAAGCAAGGCTCTAGGGATATAATCAATGAGGCGTTTCGCGTGTTACGCACAAATTTGGAGTTCATGCTCGATGCAAAAATAGAAAATAAAGCAAGTGTTACCTTGTTCACTTCGTTCAATCCGGGCAGCGGCAAGTCGTTCCTGACCATGAATATCGCCGTGAGCTTTGCCATTAAAGGGAAAAAAGTATTGGTGATAGATGGAGATTTGCGACATGGATCCATTTCTGCTTATGTGGGGTCGCCTAAGAAAGGTCTGAGTGACTATTTGGGTAATCGGGTGGCTAATTGGAATGAAGCGCTTGTAATAGATAAGAAACATGCCAATTTGCATGTTCTTCCTGTGGGGACCATTCCCCCGAATCCGACGGAACTGCTGGAAGATGAAAAATTTGCAACCTTGATGCAAATCTTGCGCAATGAATACGATTATATCTTTGTGGATTGTCCGCCGATAGATATCGTGGCAGACACACAAATCATAGAGCAATATGCCGACCGGACACTCTTTGTGGTACGGGCGGGATTATTGGACCGCTCACTGTTATCTGAATTGGAAAGTATTTATCTAGAAAAGCGGTTCAAAAACCTTTCGGTAATTTTGAATGGGACGGAAAGTACTGGTGGACGCTATAGTTATCGATATGGTTACAGTTATGGTTACCACAATGGGTATACCTCTTATTACGGCAACTCAAAATAAATAGTCAACAGGAATGTGGCTTTTTCGACAGAAAAAAACATTAGCGGAAAGCGGTTTTTTCCGTGGTTTCACCGATTGCCATAGTCACTTGTTGCCAGGTATTGATGATGGAGTAAAAACAGAAGAAGAAACATGGAGAATTTTGGATGAGATGGAGCGGCAAGGAGTGCGGAAAATATGGCTTACCCCTCACGTCATGGAAGACATGTCCAATAAAACTGTTACATTACAACAAAAATTTTTGAGCTTAAAACAAAAATATCAAGGGAAGGTGGAATTGGCTTTGGCTGCGGAATATATGTTGGATAACCTTTTTGAGGAACGGTTGGAAAAGGATGACCTGTTACCCCTTGAGGAGGGAAAACGTTATCTGTTAGTGGAAACTTCTTATTTCAATCCACCAATGGGATTACTGTCTATTTTGCAACGCATCCAAAAGAAAGGTTATCATCCTTTGTTGGCCCATCCGGAACGATATGAGTATATGCAAATGATGGATTATAAAACGTTAAAAAAGAACCAAATTTCTTTTCAATTAAATATACCGTCATTAGTCGGAATGTATGGTAAGCACATAGAGAAGAAAGCGAAGATATTATTAAAAGCAGGAATGTATGATTTAGGAGGAAATGATGTTCACTCCCTTATTTTTTATGTGACAACTTGTAAGCAAAAAATAGACAATCTGTCTTTCTTGAAAAATGTGTGTAAAATATAGCGTATTTACATTCGGGAAGACTTTGCCCTAATATGTGTTTTTTTATGTAAATGAATGATTTAATATTTAATACAAAGATAAATGAAAGCATGTTTCATGGGCTTGGGTTACATCGGACTACCTACAGCCATTATTGCCGCAAAGCACGGCATTCAAATAACAGGAGTTGACATTAATCCTCATGTAGTGAAAATGACCAATGCGGGACATTTGCACATCATTGAACCTGGCATGGAGGAAATGTTACAGGAAGTAGTGAAAGCTGGCATGTTGAAGGCTTCGGTTACACCGGAAGTCAGCGATGCATACTTCATGGTGGTCCCAACCCCGTTCAAGGGAAACCACGAGCCGGATGTGAGTTACGTGGAAGCGGCTACACGTGCCGTATTGCCGTTACTGAAAGAAGGGGATCTTTATGTAATAGAATCCACTTCACCTGTAGGAACTACAGAGGCTATGGCACGCATCATTTTTGGTGAACGTCCGGAATTGGAAAGTAAGATTTTCATAGCCTATTGCCCGGAGCGTGTATTGCCAGGTAATGTGATCTATGAATTGGTACACAACGATCGGGTCATCGGTGGTTTGAATCCTGAATCTACCGAAAAGGCAATAGCATTCTATTCGCAATTTGTGCAGGGCACACTTCACAAGACTAACTGCCGTACAGCGGAAATGTGTAAGCTGACGGAGAACTCCAGTCGCGATGTACAGATAGCTTTTGCCAATGAACTTTCGCTTATCTGCGACAAGGCTGGTATCAATGTTTGGGAACTTATTAACCTTGCCAACAAGCATCCGCGTGTAAATATCCTGCAACCCGGTTGCGGTGTAGGAGGTCATTGTATTGCGGTAGATCCATACTTTATCACTGCTGATTTCCCGGCAGAAAGCAAGTTAATCAGCGATGCACGTGATATTAACAACTACAAGAGTTTCTGGTGTGCTGAAAAGGTGAAGAACGCCATGTTGAAGTTTGAGTTGAAGAATCATCGTAAACCAGTTATAGCCATGATGGGATTGGCATTCAAACCAAATATTGACGATTTGCGTGAAAGTCCGGCGAAGTATATTACCACGAAAGTGATGCAGAGCTGCAACAATGCCGACATTTTGGTCGTAGAACCGAATGTAAAAGAGCACAACGTGTTTAAGCTGACTAACTACTGCGAAGCCTACGACAAGGCAGACATCGTGGTGTTCCTTACGGCTCACAACGAGTTTAAAGAGCTATCTTGGAGGAAGGATAAAATGATATTGGACTTTTGTGGAATATTCAAGAAATAATGGATATTTCTAAATAAGTGCAAATACAATTATCACCGAAACTAATGAAAATTGCACATAAAATAGTTCAAGTACCGGAAATGAAATTTTTATTAAGACCTTTTATACACAATGTAAAAAGGAATAATCAAAATATACATGAGATTTTCCAGGAAAAATCTCATGTATATTTTCGGAGTTTGATAAGATTTTGCCACAAAACAATATCTTTTGCAGCGTATTTACCAATATATTATTGGGGGCGGTTCGTAAAAAAATATCAAAAGCGTTTCGATATAATAATCACCAGTGCCTGATACAAGAATTATGCATCCAAATTAAAATATATACTCGAAAAAATAGGAATTTATGTTTATCCGAAGATTTGAAGTGTTAGCTGGAAATAAGACTTGTGAAGAAACATACAGGAAACGTCATATCGACATAGAATATATCTTACATATATGAAGACTATCCATCATGTCTGTGTGATTTTGGTTACGTTGACGGTACGGTATCGCATTTAGAATTGATGAAAAAAATTCGGTTGGGCAAAATTGGAAGAATCGAATTCCCTATCAGTCACGAAATAACACATTTTTTCGAAAACATAGAATCAACGTATTGGCTAATACAAATGAATGGATCTTGCAAGATATGAACTACTATATAACTTCCTATTCAGACTTTCACGACGATGACACAAAGCCAAGGATGTTTGAATAGAAAGAGGGTAAGGCGATATTAATGCATAGTGAGTATGAGGAGAAGTGGAATATTATTCCTGTATAAAATTCTTTTAGATAATCCTATTATTAGGTGATTTTAGGTTTCAAGATATGAAAGGGTTGAGTTTTATTAAGTCATCTTCAGGCAGAACTCAAAAGGCACAAAAGAATATTTTGGGGATGTTGCTCATAAAAATTTGCAACATCATTATTAATTTGGCTTATGTTCCATTGTTGATTAATAGTTTGAATCAAGATAGATATGGAATATGGTTGACAATTACTACAATTGTTTCTTGGATTGCATTTTTTGACATTGGGTTAGGTAATGGTCTGAGAAATAAATTGGCGGAATCAATTGCTTGTAAAGATGAAATAAATGCTCGAAAATATGTGAGTACTACTTATGGTGCAATGGGAATCTTATGTTTCTTGTTCTTTATCATAGAGGCCTGCATTGTTCCATTTTGCAATTGGAATAGTCTGCTAAACGCTCATTCGATTCCTAATGGTGAACTTACATTATTAATGTTATGGGTTCTTTCAAGTTTAGCATTTCAAATGCTACTAAAACTTCTAAATTCTGTATTGTACGCTTTACAAAAGCCGGCATTATCCTCATTGATATTGATGCTTAGTCAATTGTTCGCTTTCATTGGAATTTTTATTTATACAAATGTTTGCAATGAAGTTTCTCTTTTGAAATTGGGAATGATTATATCAATGGCTCCAGTCGTTGTATTGATGATTTTTTCATTGATACTGTTTAGAAAAATGATACCCCAATATATGCCAACCCCCTCTTTCTTTGAGCGTTCTAAAATAAAAGAGATTGTTATTCTTGGGAGTAAATTCTTTTGGATTCAATTGACGACTTTATTATTATTTCAGTCAAACAACTTGATAATCGCCCATACTTGTGGAAATACTTCTGTGGCTGAGTATAATATTGCCTACAAATACATTGGTTTGATAGAGATGGCCTTTATGATTATCATGACTCCTTTTTGGTCTGCTGCCACTGATGCTTATGCGAGAAAGGATTATCAATGGATTAAAGGAATATTAAAAAAACTACAATTCATTTCATATATAATGATTGCCGCTGGAGGAGTTTTGATTTTATTATCAGATTTTGTATACAAATGGTGGTTATCATCAACTATCAAACCCGATAAATCATTAATGTTTCTTCTATTATTGTATTTCTGCATCCAATTATCATGGGCTAGATATGGGAGCATAATCAATGGTATTGGGTGTGTAAAGCTCCAATTCTATATTACAATGATAGAGGCTTTTGTGCATATTCCATTGGCTTTATTGCTTGGTACTTATTGGGGTGTAAAAGGAGTAATTATTTCACTTATTATATCAACATTTGCCAATACTATTTGGCCTAAGATACAGATCAAAAATATTTTTTTAGGAAAACGAAGTATATGGGTAAAGTAAATTCTATTACAAAGCTAGAAATAGCGATATTTGTTTTTCTCACTATGATGATATCAGGAGCATCGTCCATTGCTAGTAATGATTTTATTAGAATTATAGTTGTGGGATTATTAGCTCTTTATAGCTTTATAAATCATAAGAATTTATATAATAATATTCTTTTTTATTTATTAAGTGGATGGATTTTAATAAACCTAATATCCTCATTATATTTTGGTAAAAATATAGATTTTTTTCCTTTTATAGGGAAAATTGTTTTGATCTATCTTGCATATTTATGTTTATCTTGTTGCAAGGATAACTTTTGGGATAAATATGAGCAATTTTTGTATAAACTGGCGTTAATTTCTACAATATTTTATATCTTATCCTTGTTCTTTCCCAGTATGTTTAATAGCCTTACTTCTGTATTCCGTCCTTTTACCGCTGATATTTTTTATCAGAAGGAGTCTCAGAAATACTATTTCTATGCTTTCTTTTTTACATATATGGGTAATGGAAACTTCAGGAATAGTGGTTTTATGTGGGAACCGGGTGCATATGCGATGATTTTAAATATCTTGATTGCATATAATATATGTCGACAAGGTTTTCAATTGAATAGACACATTAAGGTATATACTATAATCCTTTTAACTACATTTTCCACAGCAGGATATTTGGCATTTTTTATCATTTTGCTACTGTTTCTTTTGAAAGGACAAAATATTTATATAAAAGCACTTATTCTTATCTGTACTGCTTTTTCAATAGGTTGGTTGATGAATGCAGACTTCCTTCTTCCAAAAATCGAAGAATTTATATCCTCCGCACAAAAGGGAATAGTACACCATCAAGGTTACAGGAAACTATATGAAGCCAATAGAATCCTTTCTTTCAAATTGTTGACGGATAAATTTTTGATGTTTCCAATAGGTTGGGGTTGCGTCCAAGATACAACTTCATATATGGCTTTGAAACATATTGTTACTGTTAATGGCTTGGGAAACACATTAGTGACATGGGGTATTTTCGCATTCTCTTTTTTTATGTACTCGATTGGTAATTTTTTCTATCAATATAGGCAGTCAATTATTATTGTTACACTTTCATTATTAGTAGTATGTATTAGTTTTTTTAGTAATCCTATAGAAAATAACATACTACTCTATTTGTTAATTTTATCTCCTTATATCGTAGAATTTAATTGATAAAACATGAATATTGGCATTATTTGTAAATACCCTATTCCGTATGGAATGGCAGCCACAACACGTATCTTCTCATATTCTAAGGGCTTATTAGAATGTGGTGATAAAGTTGATGTATGGTCAATTGCACCTAATAATTTTAACGCGAATAATAATAATGAAGGCGTTTTTAATGGTATATCATATTTTTATTCATTCAGAAGCAAACGATTTAGTAATAAGCTATTCCATGCATATGAAATGATTTATTCTCTTTTTATCTTAGGTGTAAAATTACATAAAAGAGATAAAATTAGAAGATATGACGTGTTTATTATAAGCTCAGATAGTCTCATTTGCCTGCTGTATATGAGGGTATTAAATATATTATTTAAGAGAAAACTTATTTTTATTTTTGATGAGTATCCAACACCTATTAGAGGTAAATTAAAGAATAAAATACCATTTTGGAAAGAAGTGATTTATCGTGTTATTTTAAGTAAATATTCAGGATATATTTCCATGACCGAAAATTTATTGAAATATTATAAAAAAATCACAGACAATCCAGGTATTATAATTTCATCCATTACCGATGTCAATCGATTCCATAATATAATAAAAAAGCCTATAAATAAAACTAAGAAATTAATTTATATGGGAAATATGGAATTATCAAAAGATAATGTAGACAATATTTTGTACGCTTTATCTATCTTGCTAAGAGATAATTATGATGTTCATTTGTATCTTTTTGGAAAACCAAATTTAAAAGATAAATCTATATTGGAAAGGATTATTGAGCAAGAGGGATTAGCAAACAACACAAGTTTTAGATTTGCTCAATATAATGATGTTCCAAAGATTCTATCAGAAGCAGACATTTTAGTTTCCTCCCAACCTGTGACTGTTCGTGCAGACGGAGGATTCCCAACTAAATTGGGAGAATATTTAATGTCGGGTACTCCTGTATTATCAACCAATGTTGGAGAAACATCAAAATACTTTAAGGATGGCGAACATATGTATTTTGCAAAACCAGAATCGCCATTGGATTATGCTAAC
>ENA-OPMH01000225-OPMH01000225.1-human-gut-metagenome-genome-assembly--contig:-NODE-225-length-14494-cov-2.860447_pt1 | contig 14494 bp, 8 predicted proteins | sample MGYA00241525_ERZ501747 | MGnify/ENA primary metagenome ERZ501747 (study PRJEB25962, sample SAMEA2042611) | human gut metagenome | biome: human gut; feature: human-associated habitat; material: faeces...
TTTTCTTTCATATCAATAAACTGAAACTTAATCCCACGTTCTTTAAAGAAACGTTCTGCTTTCTTTGTATCATTACACTTCTTTGTTCCCAAAATCTGTACGTTCAAATCAATTCTCCTTATCCATTGCCATATGTATCATTTTCTCAAAGGATTCTCTAAAATGCTCATCATCCTCCGATGTTCGTTTTCGTGGTCCTTTTAAATGATTCTTTCCGGATGCCCTTCGTGCTTTCTTGTTCAAGTGACGCTCCATAAGCATCTGGTCAATATTCTCATCCGTGTACCACTTGCCTGATTGATGGATAGCAAATGCCCCCTTACCAAGTGCCATAGCTGCCACGCCATAGTCCTGAGATACCACAATATCTCCCTTATGGCAAATACTGATCAGCTTATAATCAACCGTATCTGCTCCGGCTCCAACCACAATTACTTCACTATAATCTGAATATAATACATGGTTCGTGTCATACAGCAATGTGGCTGGAGTATTATATTTTTCCGCAATCGCTTCTACAATGCCTACTACCGGACATGCATCTGCATCTACAAATATCTGCATATCTTTCTCAAATCCATTCATCTTTAATTGTGATATATCGGAGTCCTTACCTCGATGAGATTTCCACTTGGATCATAAAATCTCACAAGTTTCTGTCCACTTTCAAGTTCAGTCAGTTCGGTAACATAATTCAAACAGAAATCATAGGATTCAAGTTTCTTGATGAAACCTTCTATATCATTTTCCTCAAAATACAGCTCAGTCATATTATTATGAGGTGTTGTAAATACTTGGGTACTGTCATACCATACATTAACATCCTGTAATACAAGTCCCTCGGACATTATTACATTACCTTCCTGCTTCAAAATGACCTGTAGTCCGAATAAATCCTTATAGAATCTTACAGATTCCTCTATATTATCTACAATAATCAAAATGTTCTTTAATCTCATACTTATCCATTTCTTTCTGTATCCATACCCTTTTCATTTATGTAATCTATATCTTTTTGCTTCAAATGAAAACTCATAAACTTAGATTCTTCAAGATGTTCAAAGAGCTGTTTATACCACTCATCCTTAGTCATTAAAAGTTACATCCATCATTTACAATCTCAGAAATTACTGACATTTCTTCTATATCAAGAAGTGGTGTCAGCCATCCGGAATATCTTGATACATGATACATATAATTTACCCCTGTTTCTTTATATCCCCTCTAATTTCTTAGCTTGTTCTTCGTCAATCATATAAACCTTCCCTTTGGCTCTTGTAATAGCAACATACAATTTATTCCGAGTTGAAGCGGCAAGTTTTGACAAAGCATCTTTTTTATAGGCTTGCATCGTTGTCTTGTTTAGCAGAACACATACATCCTGATAACAATCCTCACCTTTTGTATCCCCCCAATTTCTATGTCCAACACCATAAGTAGTAGCTTTTTGATAATGTAGCTTTACAATTGCTGTATTTCTCCATATTTCTCTGATTCCATCATCCGAATCTACAAACTCTACGCCTCCTTGTTCTCCCCTATTTGAATAAATACTTATTCCAAGGTGTTCTCTAACATATTGGCAAACATTTTCTCCACATCGCCAGCTTTTTAATAATGTTTGGTTATCAAAATTAACACCAGCTTTTATGAACCTATCTACATATTTATTCAAATCATCAAACAGACCTTTATTTACATTCCCATCAGCACTAGTATTATATGTATGCTGATAGAAATCTCCTATATAAAGCATGTGCATATCTATCTTCATAAGTTCTTCTAGAAAATTAAAATCTCTTCCCGAAATATCCTGTACCTCATCAAATACAATGCAATCAAAGTATCTCTTTATCCTGCTCTTAACCTCTTGTATTACGTTAGTTTCATTTAGTAACAATGTAATTCTGTTACTATATAACCTATCACCTGAATCGAGATAATATTCCAGATTGGATGACTTAGCATATCTGTTTTTATTTGGTTCGTAATTAATCCCTTTAGCTCCAATTTGATCCGAAAGAAATGGTTTATAGCAAAATCGATAAAGGAATGTAAAATACTTATAAACAATGATTCCATCTGGAATCACTCCGTCATTTTGCTCACGCAATTTGGAAATAATATTATTATAATTTGCATCCGTATATGTAATGACTAAAACCTTTCTGTATTCCGTGCAAACCTTATTTATTATGTAAGTTGTTTTCCCAGCACCAGCCACTGCAAGCATTAACTTTTTATCCATCTTATAGCCCTCTCAATGTAGTCTGGTACGACTATATCTGGTGCATTCATCAATTGATATGCCGCTTCAGTCTTATTCTTCAACATATAGTCAACCGCTGTATTTCCAAACAAGTCCTCGCATAACTGTTTATTTCTATCTTCAAGAACTATTTCAAACGTTCTCTTTGAATTATCAGATTCATAAAAAATATTAATATTTTCTATATTGGCAAAATCACTGTATTTATCAATACAATTCTTTTGATAGTCATTATCATTATCAGTTACAACAGCAACTTTTGCTCCTGTAATAGCTGCTATCTCCAAAAATCGCTTAAAACTAAGACCTCGCACATCCATCACCTGTATGTTGTCTTCTTCCATCTTATGTCCATGAATTTTTTTATAAAAATTGTCAAACAACATATATTCAGCTGGACCTTCAACTAACATTGTTCTATTTGATAGTGTGAATTCAATAATTCCAGCCGGAGGTGTTTTCATAAAGTATCTAGCTGTTTCTGCCTTCAAATCACTTAATGCTAAGGGCTTGCTAATATCTTCTCCTTGAAGAATAAAAACATTATTCAATTCTAATCGAGTACTAATCAGACTATTATGCGTTGTTATAAACAACTGTCCACTATTTGATAAACTTATTTTCTCAATAAGAGCTCTGAGTTTAACATGACTCAAATGGTTTTCAGGTTCTTCAATAAGTATGACTTCGACATTTTCACCTGAATGACTTAACACAAAATCAACTTTAACAAAAATCTGTGTTCCAGTACCTTTGCTATCCAATGGAACTGACTTTTCATAAATCATCAGTTCATCGCTGAAATTTGAACATTCATTTCCTCTAAACTTAAATGAATAATCTTCCCCTTCCGGAACTCTATCATTAAGTTCTGCAAGATTCTCCTTTTCAAATTGTTTCTTTAATTGGCGAAATTTACTCTTATGTATAACACGTTCTTTAATATTACTTTCTGTATAATGAGAATACATTCTTTTTACAAAATCATTTGTTGCATAATCTGAATTCATATTACTACTATCTATAAAAACACTTCGTATTTTCTTTTTGTAACCAGAATATCCTTCATCAGCAAATGTTGAAAAACGTACTGAATAGTAATCATAAGGAAAAAATGTAGAATCCGCCTTAATGGAATCAACTATTTCGTGCTCATAGTCCGGATTAGGTGCACATATCATCCTAATTCCAAACGCTGTTACCTCATCACTATTATTCTTTCCCTCCATTTCAAAACCAAAATCTCCATTTAAGAAGAGCTCGATTTTCACTTCAGGTAATTCATCATATTTCTTTTTACCATTTAAGAATTCTTCAATAGAATCAGTATTGATTATCCTATCTATGCCAATACTTTCTACCTTTCGAACATTTCCACTAATGACCAAATCAATTGCTTCTAAAATGGTACTTTTTCCTGCTTCATTATCACCAACAATTATATTAGTTCTCTCATTAGGTATAAATTCAAATTTTCTAAAACGTTTATAATTAGTTAGTTTTATTTTTGCTATGCTTGATACCAACTATTTTCCTCCATTCTATACTATTAACTCACTTAACCCACCATAGCAGGTCACGCATGCGCTCTTTCTTGCTCTCGTAAGTGCAACATAAAGCAAGCATTTCTCACCTGTTCTAAATTCTTCCAGAGAAATATCATCCTCAAAATCAGCCCTTGTTCCAAAAGGGAGAACCTTTTTATTTACTGCTACTGCAAATACATAATCAAACTCAAGACCTTTTACTCTATGCATAGTCGCTATTCTTACACCTTCAAAAGTGCGGTCATCAGTCTTGTTTGCCTTGATTTCAAAGGACTTAATTCCTGCCCTCTGTAATCCAGCAATATAGCTATCTAGCAGTTTATGTGTTCTTGCTACAATACAGATATTTTTCTGCTCTATGCCTGCTGTTTCCAGTTCATGAATTCTACTAACCAAATAATCAAGTTCTTCCTCCGGAGTAGCAAATTCCTTAATTTCAGGCTTGTCCCCATGAGTAAGTGACTGACATCCTTTACCATTGTCATAATCATCATCTAAATCATCAAAAGATACTCCATTAAGCAATCCAAATGCAAACTTGCGGATTTCCTCAGTTGTTCTGTAATTGATTCTCAAGTAGCTGCTTCTTCCGCGGACATTAATTCCGCATTTTGAAAGAACTGCCTTATTTCTATATATTCTCTGATGTGAATCACCCACAATAAAAATATCATTCCGGTGCTCATCACCTGCAAGTGATCTAAGTAACCTATATGCACTTGGGCTTAGATCCTGACCTTCATCAACGATAATTGATGTGTACTGACCTGTAAGCTTCTTATTTTCAAGGATCTTACGGCATTCATACATAGCTGTCTCAACATCTCGCTGTAGTTTTTCGTTCATTATATTTTGATATTCATCAAACACATCCCATATTTGCATACGAACTTTTCTATCAAGGCGTACTCCTCTACCAATTCTTGAAGCTTTGCAGTAAGATACTTTGTCATATACTTCCTGTGCCTGGACAACCTTAACCCACTCATCCTTATAGAAGTTTTCTACAAAGTTTAAGTCGCCACCTGCTATAGCAATAGCATCTCTCCATGCCTTGTCCACTTCTTCGTCATAAACAATCTGATACTCATATCCTTGTCTACGCAAAAAATTAGAAACCCACGCATCAAGATTAATAATATCTATTCTCTTCATTTCCTCAGCAGTGCATATTTTTCTAAGGTTATCTTTTATATCTTCCGCCAAATTCTTGGTGTAAGTTGTAAAAAGAATCTTTTCATTCGATTCTAAATTGGATGCAAGCATTTTTGCTCTATGCATCGCAACAACAGTTTTACCAGTACCTGCTCCGCCTAATACTCTCGCAGGTCCATTAAAGTTTTTTTCCACAACCTTACGCTGTGTTGGATGGAGAAAGATTCTCCATTTTTCAAGTGGCTCTTGCATAATTGCCTGAAGTTCTTCCTCTCCCTCGACAATAACAAAGCTTTTCCTACTTGTATCAGTTTGAAGAGCTGCTGCAAAATCGTTTTCTTTGACTTCAACTTTCTCTGTTTCTGGATATAGTGTGTCCAATACTTCTTCAACCGAAAATCCGTTTCCAAACCATTCAAGCCCTTCAAAAGCATCTTCAGGTATTGCCGCCTTCATGGAATGAAGCCCTTCAAGAGTCTTGATTGCTTTAATCATTGGGAGCTGCTCTTTAGGGAGACCAATCTTTTCAAATACATCATCAGATATACCTGCAAACAATGCCGGTTCTTCAATTGTATTCTGCTCTTCAATGACTTCTTGTACATCAAAAATTTGCACACTACCTGTAAGCTTGTTTATTGAGCATTTTTTTCTCTTCGCCCATGCATAAGCCTCATCATGATGATCCACCCAAAGCAGAATATATACATTACTTTCCGGTTCACGTACAATAATTCCTCTATAGGTATCATCAATTCTTACAGAGCAAATATTCTTATCTATTCCTTCGTTTATCTTTTCAAAATTGATTCCCGGATGGTTAGGATCATTTCTGAATTTATTAAAAAACTCTGTTACCTTTCCCTGTTTCTGCCTAGGCAATGCAGCATACGCAGTTAAAAAGTCAGTCGAAATGGCTACTGTTGGCTTATTATTCATTTGCAATTCCTCCAAATACATCGATATTTATTTTCTCACTACTTAGCAGTACTATCCATCCTTTACGCTTGAATACATCCGCATAATCTTCTTGTTCTGGTAAGAGCCAAGCCACTTTTCTATCTTCCCAAGCCATTTCAGCTTCCGCAATCGTTGCTCCGGATGACTCATCAGATAATTCAAAACCAACTACACTCGGTGCCGGAATTCCGTTATTATGCATCTCTGTTGCACAGGTAATGGCAATATCATCAATAAAATTGTCCATGATATCATCCCATTTTTCATCTACCACCACCTCTGTACTTGTTGTAGCTGCAGGAACATCTTCTTCCGAAATAATTGTTCCAAGATTACTATATATAGCTTTATCCATCCCAAGCTTTGATAAAAAGAATGCTGTGCTGTTGAACTGCATCACATTCACAAAATGCCAATACCCATTCCAATCAGATTCGTATTTATCAGTTCTCGAATTTGGAATATCATCAATAATTGCAGCAATTTTTAATGGTACTCCCATCTTCTTAACTGTCATTTCAGCCAAAGAAACTTCTGCTAACACTTCGATATTTCCCATATCTTGGCGTGGTTTCCATATACCATAGATAGCCTGCCCAAAGTCATCTACATCATCTGTAGAACCAATAGATTTCAATAAAGAATTCCACTTATTTTTCCACTCACCGTACAAAATCTGATTAGACATTTGTGCGGCATCTACTATAGACATAGCGAAAGATCTTGCGTGTGTAACAAATAAATCTTCTGCATTTGGAATAGATAAATAGTCAATTAATAGTTCAAATCCATTTTCTTTTTCAGGATTAATGGATTCAGCATTTGCACTTTTTACTGCCGGCTTATATACCTTTCCAGATGGCATTTTCACAGAATTCAACGTTTCAGTTCGATAGTCTCCCTGACTTTTAAATACATTATGTACATCCTTATATGTAAGTGACCAAACTCTATACTTTCGAGAAAACATAATAGCCATACGCTTTAGGGTGTCTTCCTCTACGATATCCTTGTGATAGTAATAACCATCTGTAAAGACAGCTATAGGTTTCTGATTGCCCGTCGTTCTCTTTGGCCTGATTACAAAGTCAGGTCGAGACTTTACCGAAATACCCATAGATGCATCGAAGTCAACCTGTGGTTCAATTGTCCATAAGCTTTCACCAACTTGAAGAGAATACCCTTCTTTCTCATTAACCAATGTCTTATGAATTCTAATTGGTCGTTCTGCGGTACTCAGCTTTTCAAAAGCACCAACAAATTCTCTTTCTAGTTCGCTGTCAAACAAATGGTTTGTATCTACTTGTGCAAGTTTTTTAATCTCAGTTCTATTCTCTTTTCCACTTAAAATTGTCTTCAAAAGTGTTATTGCCGAATTTCTTGAGATTTCACCAATATGCTGGCTCTGTCTATAGGCATATAAACACTTATAGCATCCATCCTTCTGTGGGTCATCATTACAGCTACAATGCTCCATCGTCTCCAATGCACCTTCAAAAACATCTATAATGCCATTCTCCTCATTCATAAGTTGCTTTAGATAGCCTGTTCCACCAGGTACAGAATCATATATTACTAGGTACTGCTTCCTATAATCACCCTCAGGAACTGGAACCTCACTTATAGTTGCTCTTAAGTGATCCACATTGCCAAATTTCTTCTTCATTCCAAGCATAAATGCGGCAACAAACGATTCTACTCTCACATTTGTAGCATCCATTGTTGTAGCAGGAATTAAGAGACGTAATGCTTCCGTCTCAAACTCTCTATACAAGAAAAGACACTCTTCAAATGGATCTGTAACAATGGTATTATCTTTTACCATCTTGCAAAAACGGGAGTGCTTAGGTTTTTCCCCCTGCACCTGAATCTTTCCACAATACTTACAGATGGTGAACCCTTTTCTAACACCTTCATGTCCGGCAACAAGTAATTTGTCTCCAGTAATTGATTGTTCACCGAAATTAATCTCACGCATCGTTGCCTTTTGAAGAAACTCATAGCCCCACTTAAACTCTTTGTTATCCATTTCAAAAGCCTGAATAACATCCTTATCTTCATCTACATCTACCAGAAGTTCCTTATCATAGAACATAGATGCACGATCTTCGCTGTCATCACCAATTTGACTTTCTTCCTCCTTCATATTGGAATACACCATCTGCACCTTAAACATTGAGCGAACCTGCCCTGCATCTGCCCACCCCGGATTTCCACATTTAGGGCATACATGCGCAGGAGTACTAGAGTCCTCAATTGAAGCATGAGAGCAGTTTGGGCATAATCTCCATGGTTCAACTTTAGCAGTATTAATATCCACCTGATCAATCGTAAGCTTGTGTCCGCCTGCATAAAAACTATTTAAAGGCGCAAACTCGCTGATTGCAGACGAAGCAGACCTATTGTATTCATAGGTCGTACTCTCATATTTATTCTTATCTCTATCGTTCTCATCTTTTTCAACCCTGGTGAGAACTGCCTTTAATACTATTCCAGCTTCTGGGAATGCATAGTTTGGCAATAATCCCGCATCAGAAAGGAAGTTGAAAACATTCTTCTCATTAATCTTTGCAACAACGCTTGTCCAAGCAGCACGTTCTGCTTTCAATTCTTTAATCTGTTCATCATAAGATGAATCCTGTGGCTTGTCTTCAAGAGCTTTAATCATCTTGTTAAGTTCTTTTATACTGCTCTGTATGCCATCTCGCTGTTTCTTTAAATCATAAAATTCATTGTAAATCTTTATATGCATAGGGCTGTTAGTTGTTCCTTCTCCCATAGCAAATGCTTTAATATCCTTAATTGAGTTCTCATCAAGACCATCTTGATTTCCCGGATTTACAGAGAATGTCTGAATAAACATTCTAACAAGCCTTGCCATGTTATTCTGAACATAGTAAAGGAAGTTATTCGGGAATCGATCTTTTGAAGTCTCATCCAATTTAGCCAAACATTGACCTACTTTGTCCGGAACCACCGCAGTTCCAGATTTAACCCAGCAGTCCATACAATAAGCAGTAAACTGTCTTGCAAGTACTGCGGATGCCTTAAGGAACACCTTTGGAGGTTCAACAGCTCCAGCTATCATTTCCATCGGATCTTGATAGAAGTAAAGATCATGAGGTCTTGCATTAGCAATTGTAACCGTTAATGCATTACCATCTTTACGTCCACCACGTCCTGCTCTTTGAGCATAATTTGCCTGTGCTGGTGGTATAGAACTAAGGATAACCGTAGACAAGTCTCCAATATCAATACCCATTTCAAGAGTAGGTGTACAAGACAGAAGATTGGGATCCCATGGCTTTTGTTTGTCTTTGGATTTTTTGAATTCTCGCTCTAAATTCTCACGATCATCTCGTTCAAGCAAACCTGTATGCTCCTTTGCCACAATACGAACAAGCTCACCCTGACTATATAATTTGCCGTAAAAATCCAACCCTTTATCTTCTGCGATATGCATGTGTCCATTGCAATCATTTCTTGTACAACAAGCACCCTCAAACAGCTCTGCGTCTGATTCTGACATAGAAATTTGTGTACCACACTCATCACATACAAGCTGTTTCACTTTGCTAGTTACCTTACATTTTTCAGGATTAATTGACCAAACATCTATGTTATCCGGAGTTTCTACCTTATCCAATACTCCTGCTTTAGTAAGTTCCTCAAGAATAATCTTCATGATATCAGTGGCATCCGAATCCAATGAAAACATTGGAAGATACTTATTAATCCACTTTGAATACCATGACCTGCCATCTATACCATCAAAGCCCTTCATTTTCTTAGATCCACGATTGATGGCAACAAACTTAGGAACATTAAGACCTCTGTTTACTCCAGGAAGCCATTTTTTACGTTCATTAGAAAGATGATAATAGTTGGCTCCATTATTAATAAATTGCTCAAAAGCATAGTAAGTAAAGGCACCATTGGTTTTCATCTGATATAAAACACCTAGTACCATCCTTGTAAATGTTTCTACATCTGCGCTCTGTAGTCTACCTACTTCGTTCGCAACTCTTTCCATTATTCCCGGAATCGCTTTTTCGTACTCAAAAGAAAGCACCGAACATCCAGCCTTTTCAAGAGTTCTACCGATTCTTGAAAGGATTCCGTACTCCATGAGGATTTCGTATTTAAATCTCTGCTCTACAAAGCTTAACAGAGTTGCTGCATCTTCATCTTTACGAAGTGTACCTTCATTGCACATTCTCTCGTATGCACGCATCCAGGTAAGATTTGCAGGTATAAAATTGGCAACAAAATAATCGTCACCAAGATAATTCTTCCAGTAAGAAACAACTCTCTGAATAAACTCATCAAAAGAGTATTCTTCAGAATCATTGTTAATAAACTGAGTTATTGCGGTTCTGAGTCCAAACTTCCAAGTTCTTGAATTGTAGAATCCTGCATGATGAGCAGCATCCTGAACATTATCAGTAAACGCTAAAAGTTTCTTATCATCATTGAACTTTGACGCATACAGCTCAGATATTCCTGCACTTATAGCAGTTGCACTTCTTAAACCAATAAGAGACATTGTTCCTTTACCATTACAGAACGGACACTTATAAGCCTTAGAATTATTTCTACCTTCCGTCTTTAAATCTGGTACCCAAATAGGAATTGTTTTATGTCCATTCGAACAAAGAGTTCTGTTTGGCTCATCAAACATAATCTCCATACATTCTGGGCATAACCTCATGCGATTATTAAGATTAAATGCTTCTTCTCCTTCCTTATGTGGGAACATTATTCTCACCTTGGAGTCGCCGGAGAAGAATGCATTGTAAAACGCTCTAATATCTCTTATTTCTACACTGCCATTATCTTCTACTGATGCCCAACCGGTCTGTCCGCACTCGCGGCAATTGATTACCGGTAAATAGCGTTTTGCCTGATGTTCATTTAGATCTGTTGAAAGCGCATATTTAATATCCTTCTCTGCCACTTCACCAACAAGTCTTCTTAACTCTCGCATCCATACTTGAACCTGAACATTTAAAAACGGACGCAGTTTGCCCGTTGATGTTCTCGTTCTCGCATGAGAAATTAAAGCATACAGAGCATCAATAACGATGCAAGCAAGTTCTTCCCCTAGCTCACCCAATAATGGGAATCTCTTGATCAGATTTTCATATGCAAAAGAATTCTGCATATATGAGCCCTTTGCTTCAGCAATAATACTCTGAGTAAAATTATGATGCATAAGCTTCTTTCCAAGCTCAACCCTTGCATCATCACTCATAATATTCTCAATTGCTACACCATCTTGTAACCAGCACTCTGCTGCTGCATAAAGATACTCTTTCTCATCTTCTCCTGAAGATAATTCCTTTACTCGAAAAGCTTCCTCTCTTGAAGGTACTTTATAATCGGCTACATCATATCCAGCAAAGAACTCTTCTGAAGACAAACGATCCTCAGTGATGACCGCATCCTCATCAAATATTTCACCAAAAACATCCGCAGCATATTCTCGAATACTCTTTGCACTGTCTTTCGCGCCCATTGTCGCAGAAGTTCCGATACAACAAATCTGTCCAGGCAAAACATTAAGACGCGCTTTTAATCTTCTAAGAAGGCACGCCAAATCTGTTCCCTGAGCCCCATCAAAAGTATGAAGTTCATCAACAGCAATGTACTTTAGTGTATCCGGAAGGTTATTTTTCCATAGTTCAGCATCCTTAGGTCTAACTAAGAGATAATCCAACATCTTATAGTTAGTCATAAGAATATCTGGTGGTGCTGCAAGGAGCGTCTCGTGATCTGTAATAACTTTATCCGGGAGCATCATCTTTGCAGATGAATGTTCCTGACCTCCAACATACATTCCGACACGGATTCCAGCAGTCTTGAGTTCTTCACTACCATCAACCAACTCCGCAATACGCTTCGCCTGATCTGAAGCCAAAGCATTCATCGGGTAAATAATCAACGCCTTAATTCCCTTTTCACCACGATGCTTATAGCAATATTCAAGAATAGGATACAGAAAACACTCTGTTTTACCTGAACCTGTTCCTGTCGCAATCAACGTAGATCTACCATCTTCACCCGTCAGACGTTCAAAAGCTCTTTGCTGATGAACATACGGACTAAATGGCTGATGAATCGCCTCAAATAAGCTTTTATTACCTTCGTAAACACGGAAAGGCAGACGCACTGCTACATATGGTTCATGAAACACTGCATCTTTCGTATTTAACATATTCCTAATAGATCCTTTAAATATCGGGTTGGTTATAGGAAATGATGTATCAATATAATCAATCAGGCCTTCCTGATATTGTCTTGCAAGAATTGATGGTAACATCTTGCCTACCTCCATTCATTATATGTTTCTTTCTAATTCTTCCCAAACTTCACAGTAATCATCTTCTCTAAATGTTCGGCTGTACGGAGCATAATACTTTATGACTCTATTTTCAGATTTTCCAGTAGTATCCTCCTGGTATTCCTTTTCAACAAATCCATCGGCGTTCTTTGAAACCGTTTCCCATAACTTTCTATCAACGCCAATACCTGTTTGTCCCTTATTTATCGTAAATACTATCTTTCCTTCAACATCATACCAAGTATTCTCTTCATAATTTTTATGAACTGGAAACTGAACTTTATAAAGTGTTATGAGATGTTGAAGTTCTAATCCCAATGCTTTTGCAACTAAAACATCAATTTCAAGCAAAAGTTCTCTTCTTTCATAATCTGTTAGTCGCAAAGATGTATTTAGTGTGTGAGACAATGTTACAAAGACATTACGCGAAAGCAGCTTACATTTACGAAGCCATCTGTCGTTATTGAATTCCGGTGAATAATTCTCTTCCCAAAGTTTTTTATAAAACGAGGTTTGACAATTCAAAAGCATCGTTCTGCATATAATCATTGCATCATATTTACTATTCGGAACAGGCAGCATATTGGCAGTGTCATTCCTAAAATTACTCTTTCCAAGAGCTCTAACAAAATAATCATACGGTAACGAATTCATCAATCCATTAACAAATATCATATCCTTAGATTCCTTAAAACACATGCCAAAAATACCATTTATATGTGCTGTTTTAGGAGGAATAATCGCTGACATCAGAGTTCTTTCCTGATTTAAACCAAGCATTTTTCTTGTAGCTATCCTATACTCATTAATATATTTTGTTCCCCACTCTGTCAGCTGGCTTTCAATAGTATCATCTGTTCTATGTGTTACGATATAATTTGTTCTCTGAATATAATCTTCAGGAATATAATCTAAATAAATCCTATCGAAATCAGCCTTTTCTTTACACACTCTTCTAGGAGTTTTAAACAACGGATTCCCAATAGATATATGAGGACCTGAATACACAAATTTAGATAGGTCATCTGGAAACATCGTACACCGTTCTATAAAGCCAGCTTTTTGAGCATTTGTCTCATCGTACATTTGCGACATGTAAACATTCCTGCCGAAATCACAAATTCGTTTGTTTATTTTTGAATATTTTGTAAGCACCTCCATTAATTCATTTATGTATACTCTTGGCAGACGCGTTTCCAAATATTTTGACGGATCATCATAAACTGAAGCAATAGCAAGTAATTCCTCATTACCAATTCTAACAACTCTATGCGAATGTCCCTTTATGTTCCACCTATTATCCTCTGTCTTAATACCTGGTATTTCTCCATCTTCGCCATAATACGAATCATCAATTGTATATGGATCAAACAAATTACATATCTGATCAAAATAATCAGATACAGCATTACCGTATACATTCAAACTATAAATACCAGTATCACTTACTTCTTTGAATAAGAGCTTTTCGTTTACAAATTGAAAATGATACCTCAGTTTAGGATAGATACATTTTCTCAATTTGCCTCCATTAGGATCATCAAAAATCCCATCTGGATGGACAAACGCAAAGCTACCATCCCCATTAACACAATCTATAGCTAATGGTATAAAGCATTTATACAAATTTGTTTGCTGACCTTCTAGTAAAGAATAATTAGTCAAAGAATTCAAAAAATTCTGCTGACCAGAAACCTCTTCATACTCACTTAGATATCCTTTTTTTACAATTACATTTTCAAATACCTCATCACGCTTTGCTGTCATCTGCTTTGCTGAATATTTTTTTATTGCAAACAACGGCTCTGCATCTGATAAATAGCCTGTTTCATTCCATGCCAATTTTATCCACGGAGGATTACCTATAATTAAATCAAATCCACTATTTTGTTCAAATACATCTGCGAATTCAAGTTCCCAATGATGAAAACGTTGTTTCTCCGCTATCTGATTTGCGATTGCAAGTCGTTCACTTCTCTCCCTCAAATCATCAAGACATACTTCACCCAAATCATGATATTGTGCTTCAAACTCTAAAGCCAGCTGATCACCTTCTGTAACATAGCTAAGTCCTGAACCATCCGCTTCAAACTTAATCGTCATTTGACCACTTGAGTTAACATTTACAGCTCTAATATTACCTTCTAGAATCAATGACATATCAAAAAAGAATTCTTGTCTTGATGGTAATAAATCCGCTTTATCAATTGGCCAAAACCA
>ENA-OPMH01000237-OPMH01000237.1-human-gut-metagenome-genome-assembly--contig:-NODE-237-length-14035-cov-2.544635_pt1 | contig 14035 bp, 13 predicted proteins | sample MGYA00241525_ERZ501747 | MGnify/ENA primary metagenome ERZ501747 (study PRJEB25962, sample SAMEA2042611) | human gut metagenome | biome: human gut; feature: human-associated habitat; material: faeces...
ATAGAGAAGTAATGGCATTCTGCCAGAGCTTTATGACAGAACTTTGCAAGCATATCGGTGCTGACACAGACGTTCCTGCCGGTGATATCGGTGTAGGCGGAAGAGAAATCGGATTTTTGTATGGACAGTATAAGAGAATCCGTAATCTTTATGAAGGCGTTCTTACAGGTAAAGGCCTTACATATGGTGGTTCTTTAGCAAGAACAGAAGCTACAGGATATGGTCTTTTATATCTTACAGAAGAGATGTTAAAGTGCAACGGCAAGGATATTGCAGGCAAGACAATCGCTGTTTCCGGCTCAGGTAATGTTGCTATTTATGCAATCCAGAAGGCACAGCAGCTTGGTGCTAAGCCTGTTACATGTTCAGATTCAACAGGATGGGTATATGATCCTGAAGGAATCGATGTAGCACTTCTTAAGGAAGTTAAGGAAGTTCACAGAGCACGTCTTACAGAATATGCTGCTAAGAGACCATCTGCTGAATATCATGACAAGGCAACAGAAGGAACTAACCAGTGGTCAGTTAAGGTTGATATCGCTCTTCCATGTGCAACACAGAACGAACTTAACATTGATGATGCTAAGGCACTTGTTGCTAACGGTGTATTCGCAGTAGCAGAAGGTGCTAACATGCCTACAACTCTTGAAGCAACAGAATACTTCCAGAATAACGGAATTCTTTTCTGCCCTGGTAAAGCATCTAACGCAGGTGGTGTTGCAACATCAGCTCTTGAGATGAGCCAGAATTCAGAAAGACTTAGCTGGACATTTGAAGAAGTAGACAGCAAGCTTAAGAACATTATGGTTAATATTTTCCATAATCTTGATGATGCTTCTAAGAAGTACGGAATGGAAGGCAATTATGTAGCAGGTGCTAACATTGCCGGATTCCTTAAAGTAGCAGAAGCTATGAAAGCTCAGGGTATTGTTTAATATCCGGATATTATTATAATTATTTAAGGGGCTGTCGCCTCGACGATATTCAATCGTTAAAGCGACAGCCCCTTTTTTAGTGCATCTGAAGGGAATCGAACCCCCGACAACCCGGCTCCGGAAACCGGTGCTCTATCCACTGAGCTACAGATGCCTCCCGCTTATAATATAATAAAATAATAAATTTAGCAAATACAATTTAAAAAAAACATAAAATGTGTTACAATATCAAGACATAAAAGTTTACAGGGTAATAATATGGAAGAAATACGGATTAACAAATATATAAGCAAATCAGGCGTATGTTCAAGAAGAGCAGCCGATAAGTTAATTAATGAGGGCCATGTGACGATTAACGGAGTTGTGGCAGAGACAGGCTCTAAAGTAACCGAAAAAGATATTGTCAGAATAGATGATGACATTATTAATCTTATCAAAGATATCAAAGTATACGCATTTTATAAGCCCGTAGGATATATAAGTTCACTTTCGGATGAACAAGGAACAGGTATTGCTTCTTTTCTGCCGCAGGGAATGGGACTTTTTCCTGTCGGCAGACTTGATAAGGATTCAGAAGGACTCATGTTAATAACCAATGACGGCAATCTTATGAATGAGATACTTAATGCTTCCAATGGCCATGAAAAAGAATACATTGTCACTACCAGACAGAAATTTAATAATGATTTTCTTGTTAAAATGGCAAAAGGAGTCCCGATAACCAACAGGGCAACCGGCAAAAAAATAATTACTGCTCCGTGTAAAACAGAAGCATTGGAAGATAATAGTTTTAAAATAACAATAATTCAGGGACTTAACAGACAGATAAGGCGTATGTGCGGGTATTTTGATATAGATGTTGTCAGCCTTAAAAGAGTCCGAATTATGAATATTATGTTAGGAAATATGAGACCGGGAGAGTTAAAAGAGTTGTCCCAGAGTGAATTAATTAAGCTTCGCAGAATGTTAGAAAAGGTGTAGAATGGATAAATCAGAGAGAATTAAAGAATTAATAGATATACTAAATGAGGCCGGTAAAGTTTATTATTCGGGAACAGACGAGATAATGAGCAATTTTGAATATGACAGATTGTATGATGAGCTTGTTGAGTTGGAGAATGAGACGGGAATCCATATGTCAGGAAGCCCTACTTCAAAAGTCGGTTATGAAACACTTAGTGAACTTCCGAAAGAAAATCATGAGAAGCCTATGTTAAGTCTTGATAAAACCAAGTCGGTAGATACACTTGCAGAATTTGCAGGTGTGCATAAGTGCCTTTTATCATGGAAATTAGACGGACTTACAGTTGTACTTACTTATAACAATGGAGAACTTGTAAAGGCTGTTACAAGAGGAAACGGATATGTAGGCGAAGTAATAACACCTAATGCAAAAGTTTTTAAAAATATTCCTCTTACAATTCCCTATAAAGGAGAACTTATTTTAAGAGGTGAAGCTATAATAACATATTCCGATTTTAACAGAATCAATGACAGTATTATTGACGACGCCGAGAAGTATAAGAATCCAAGAAATCTTTGCAGCGGTTCGGTAAGACAGCTTAATAATGAAATTACAGCAAAACGTAATGTAAAACTCATTGCCTTTGCATTAATTAAAGCTGAAGGAATTAATTTCCATAATTCTGTTGAGGAACAGTTTGAATTTCTTGAAAAACAAGGATTTGAAGTAGTAGAGAGAAAAATTGTGGATGGAACAACAGTACATTCTGCTGTACAATATTTTTCAGACAAAATTAAAGAAAATGATTTTCCTTCCGATGGACTTGTAATGATTTATGACGACATTAATTACGGTTTGTCCCTGGGAACCACAGCCAAATTTCCGCGTAATGCCATAGCTTTCAAATGGAAGGATGAAACAGTACTTACAACACTTCGGGAAATCGAATGGAGTGCCTCAAGGACAGGACTTATTAATCCGGTAGCCATATTTGATCCTGTAGAGCTGGAAGGAACAACCGTTACAAGAGCAAGTGTCCATAATGTAAGTATTGTAAAGGAACTTAAACTTGGGATAGGCGATAAAATAACAGTTTATAAAGCCAATATGATTATTCCCCAGATTGCAGAGAACATTACATCAAGCGGTACTGCCGTCATACCGGATAAATGTCCCGTATGTGGGGAAAACACACAGATAATCGAATCAGCAGGAGCCAGCTTTTTATATTGTGTTAACAAAGATTGCAGTGCGAAACACATAAAACGGTTTGAACATTTCTGCGAAAGAAATGCCCTTAATATAGAAGGCATATCAATGCAGACACTTGATAAATTTATTGAATGTGGTTATATTAAAGAATTTGAAGATATATATCATCTGGACAGATATGAAGAACGTATTGTTTCAATGGATGGTTTTGGAAAAAAATCCTATGATAATATGATAGAGTCAATCAATAATTCAAGAACGGCAATGCTTGCCAACGTGATTTACGGATTAGGAATTGATGGAATAGGACTGGCAGGTGCAAGGCTTATCTGTCGTTATTTTGAAGATGATGTATATAAAGTAATAAATGCAACAAAGGATGAACTGCTTTTGATTGATGGAATAGGAGAAGTTCTGGCAGATTCTTATGTAAAGTATTTTTCGGATGAAAAGAATCGTAAAGAGTTTGAACTGCTTCTTAAGGAACTTCATCTTGTAAAAGAAGAAAGAAATACTAATTCACCTGTTTCGGGCAAAACTTTTGTTATAACAGGAAGCCTTAACCATTACGCAAACAGGGATGAACTTAAAGCTGTGATTGAGCAGAACGGAGGTAAGACAACAGGCTCTGTATCCGCAAAGACAGATTATCTTATCAATAATGATTTGACAAGCAATTCATCGAAGAATAAGAAAGCAAAAGAATTAGGAATACCTGTTATTTCGGAAGATGACTTTATTAAATTCTTAGAATAATGTAATTTCTAAAATTGGAGGAATAAAATGCCAATCAAAACACAAAATAATTTACCGGCAAAGGCAATTCTGGAAAATGAAAATATATTTGTAATGGACGAGGACAGGGCTATATCACAAAATATCCGCCCACTTAAAATAGCAATTTTAAACCTTATGCCGCTTAAAGAAGAAACAGAAGTCCAATTGCTGCGAGTGTTATCAAATACACCGTTACAGATAGATATTATTTTATTGCAGACAGCATCATATCAGCCAACACATACCTCACAGTCACACCTTAATATGTTTTATCAGACCTTTGATGATATTAAAGACCAGAAACTTGATGGAATGATAATTACCGGTGCTCCTGTAGAATTTATGGATTTTGAACAGGTTGAGTATTGGGAAGAACTGACCAATATAATGGAGTGGACCAAGACAAATGTTACCTCAACATTCCATATATGCTGGGGTGCCCAGGCAGGCCTATATTATCATTTTGGTGTCAGGAAAATAATACTGCCAAAAAAAGTATCGGGTATTTACAGACACAGGGTTAACAACAGAAAAGTCCAGCTTGTACGAGGTTTTGACGATGTATTTCTTGCACCACATTCAAGAAATACAGAGTCATCACCTGAAGATATAAGAACCCATGAAGAACTGGTTGTTTTAGCAGAATCTGATGAGGTGGGTGACCTTATTGTTATGACAAAGGATGGCAAACAGATATTTGTTCTTGGACATCTTGAATATGACAGGCTTACCCTGGATAAGGAATACAAAAGGGATATGGCTAAAGGACTTAATCCGGAAAAACCATATAATTACTACCCGGATGATAATCCTGATAACAGACCATTACTTACATGGAGAGCAACATCTGACTGCCTTTACAGTAACTGGCTTAACTATTATGTATATCAGACGACACCTTATGACCTGACCAAGATACGATAGAAGTTATAACGGACAAAACTATGATAAAAGAAAACGATATTTACAGTCTTATACATTATGAATACGGACTCCCTTATTCCGGAGATTACAACGGGATGCGATACAGGATAGCGCGAAATCCCCTTGAGAGAGTGTTTGGCAAAAAAGAAAAAGGAGAAGCAACCCTTGAAACCACAGTATGGAAGGGTCCGTTTGCATTTGATACAACAACTGAAGAAAAAATAACAAAAGAATTTCCTTTTACGGAAGAAGGAAGATTAGAACTTGTGGAATGGCTTAACGCTATGTATGAGACTGACAAAGACAAGTGGAAAACAGGTAAAATAAGCAATGTATTGAAATCTTAGACAAGCATCAGATTCGGAGTGATATTATGAAAAAGGTTTTTATCAGCGATTTAAAAGAAGGCATGGTTATAGGCCGTGATACGTTTACATCATCAGGAATCCTTATCGTTCCTGCCAAAGTTACAGTTACTAAATCCATAATTGAACATCTTATGTCATTAGGGTTGACATATGTATTAATTGACGAAAATGCGGTTAAGGAAAACGAACTTAAATTTGATAAACATAAGATTGTTGAATTTAATAAAAAATATACAGCTGCCAAGGATAATCTTAACAATACTTTTGGAAAAGTCCTTGAAGGTAGTCTTATCAAAGACGACGTTGAGAATCTTGTTGATGCAAGCTGGAATATGATGGATGAAAATATTAACACTTATGAAATGCTTGGTATGATATACTCCATGCACCGGTATTCCGATGCTACATATATGCACTGCATGAATGTTGGTGTTATAGCGACCATGATAGGAAAATGGCTTGACTGGAAAGAAGAAGATCTGAAAATATTAAATACCTGTGGCATGTTTCATGATATTGGCAAACTTATGATTGATAAAGCAATACTTGATAAACCGTCAAGACTGACGGACGAGGAATATAAGATTATGAAAACCCACACAGTTAAGGGCTATGAAATTCTTAAACCTATGGGACTTGATAAAAGAATTGTAAATGCTGCACTTTTACATCACGAAAGATGCGATGGATCCGGATATCCTCTTGGTGTTAAGGGAGACAAACTTGATGAGTTTACCAAAATAATTGCGATTGCCGATGTATATGAAGCACTTACCGCCAACAGGGTTTATCGTAAGTCCATGTGCCCTTTTGATGCGATAGCTCATTTTGAAAAAGAAGGATTTGGCTTATATGACACCAGAATTTTACTTGTTTTTATTCATAATATCCTAAATTCATATCTTAATTCACAGGTTAGATTAAGTAATGGAGAAGAAGCGGAGATTGTGCTTATTAACAAGCAGGTGGGAAGTAAACCTGTATTAATAACAAGCAGTGGCAGAACCATTGATTTATCAAAAGAAAAAGATATAAAAATAACGGAAATAATCTGATAATGAAAAAAATATATAAAGTATCAATATTTGCCGTCATAATACTGATCGCAGCAGTTATTTTATATGAGCTGGTTATTAAAAAGAATGCAGGATATAAAAACGAAGAAATATCCGCTGCCAATAAAACTTTTACAGAAATTAATGGGAATATCCCTTATTTTACAAAAGAAGAACTTACAACAGAACCATTTGAAAACTATAGTGAACTTGACTCGTTAAACAGGTGTGGTGCTGCTTATGCAAATATATGTAAAGAACTTATGCCCGATACGGAACGTGGAGAAATAGGTATGATTAAACCGTCAGGGTGGCATACGGTAAAATATGACATTATCACAGACGGCAGATATCTTTACAACAGATGTCACCTTATTGCATATTCTTTAGCAGGCGAAAATGCCAATCCTAAGAATCTTATTACGGGAACAAGGTATTTTAATGTAGAGGGAATGTTACCTTTTGAAATAAAGGTTGCCAACTATGTAAAAAATACGGGAAACCATGTGCTATATCGTGTTACACCTGATTTTAAAGGAGACAATCTTGTTGCTTCAGGTGTTTTAATGGAGGCATATTCTGTTGAAGATGACGGAAAAGGTATATGCTTCTGCGTATATGTATACAATATCCAGCCCGGCATAGAAATTGATTACAGAACAGGAGAAAGCCATGAAATATAAATATTTATTTTTTGACCTTGACGGGACTCTTACAGACCCTGTAGAGGGCATTACCAATTCAATAATTTATTCCTTAAAAAAATTTAATATTGAAATTAATGACAGGACAACTCTATATAAATTTATAGGACCTCCCCTTGTGGATTCGTTTATGAAATTCTATGGATTTGACGAAAAAAAGGCATGGACAGCAGTTGAATATTACAGGGAATATTTTTCGGTCAGCGGATTATTTGAAAATAAAGTGTATGACGGAATTGAAAATCTTCTTGATACATTGCAAAAACAGGGACATAAGCTTTATGTAGCTACATCCAAACCAAAAGAATATTCGGTGCGTATTCTCGATAAATTCGAGCTCCTTAAGTATTTTGAATATGTTTCAGGCAGCAGTATGGACGAAAAAGACAGCGATAAAGCAACGATAATCAAAAACGCACTTAATGTATCTTTGGCAGATAAAAAAGACGTTCTTATGATCGGTGACAGGTGCTTTGACATAAAAGGAGCAAAAACCAACGGAATTGATTCGCTTGCTGTATTATACGGATACGGAAGCCGTGAAGAAATTACTGATTCAGCACCGGAATATATCGCAGAAACAGTAAATGATATATTTAACTATGTTTAGTATATTTACGGATAGTATTAACGCTTAGGATAGCACTTGTAATCTGTGATATAATCACACCTTTTATATATGCAGCCGGGCCGGATTTGGGCACAAGTACAACAATAAACAGCAGCATAATAAGTTCAGAAAATAGATTTATTACAAGTATTTTATAGCTTTTATCAATGGCATTCATAATTGCCTTAAATGTCACGTTTATGAACAAAAAGGGGCATACATAAGACAGCGGTTTTATTATCATACGCATTTTATTTTCTTTAAAAAGTAAACAGGCAATATAAGAGCCTGCAGAATTAAAGAAAACAATACATAATACCCCTAATATAAAGGACATTATAAAAGATTTAATACTGTAATTTAATACGGCTTTTAAAGAATTTTTTTTCTTTGATACCGCTGGCAACAGCATCATTGAAAATGAGTTTACGAACGTTACCGGAAATAATACTACAGGAAGTGCCATACCGGTTATCAGACCGTAAGCTGACAAGGCTTCTTTTGCTGACATTCCATATAAGACAAACATCATCGGAATAAGAGCGGATTCTATGCTTTGAAGCAGGCTTACCAGCACTCTGTTAAAAATAACAGGACCGGAAAGTTTTATTATATTCATATAAATTTTCTTTGATGGTACAAAATAATTCTTTTTTAATTTTTTCCCCACAACAAGTAATAAACATAAAAATACTGAAAAAAGTTCACCTGTTATTGATGCGAGGGCAGCGGTGTAAGCGCCTGTGTATTTCTGCGAGAACACAATAACGCCGAGAAAACGCACGGCCTGTTCGGATAATTGTGAAAATGCGGGGAAAAACGTTTTTTCTTTACCCAGATTATATGAATAGAACATGGAATGGATGCATGTAAAAGGAATGGAAAAAGCCAAGGCTTTTAATAATTTTTCACATTCGCTGTTGTTAAGAAAATGTCCGGCAAGAAAACCTGCGGAGGAATATATGGTAATTCCGCAGAGTGTTCCGGCAATAACTGAAAGCAGGGTACAGGAAACGGCGTTTTTTACAGCGTATGTGTTATCTTTGCTTCTGTAAAAAGCGGTCAGTTTTGAAATGGTTACTTCCGTTCCTGATATACATACGGCGTGGCAAAGTGTTATTACCGGGATTGCCTGCTGATATGTCCCGATTGCTTCTGAACCTATTTTTCTTGAAAGAAAAATTTTAAATAAAAAACCGAGAAATTTTATTAAAACACCTGCAGTTGTAAGGATTAAGGTTCCTTTGATTAAGACTTTTTTTGACATGTTTTTTTGCCTGCTTTTTAATCATTTTATGACACATCGGCATAATATATAATAAAAACATCAGGAAAAAAATATGATTTATCTTGATAATGCAGCAACAACATTAATGTATCCTGAAGTAAGGGACACAGTAAGTTATTATGAAAAATATTTTTATAATCCGTCATCTCCTTATTCCGCAAGTAAAAAAATAAGAAAAGAACTTGAAAAAGCAAGGACAAAGCTGGCAGATATGATAAATGCACAGCCTGAGGAAATTTATTTTACGTCAGGAGGTACGGAATCGGACAACTGGGCATGCAACCATGCCAAGGCAAAAAGGGGCCATATCATTACCACGGCGATAGAACATAAGGCTGTTCTTATGCCGCTTAATGATTATAATAATAAAACAATTATTAAGCCTATGCCTGATGGTGCCGTTAATGTATCTGCAATTGAACAGGCAATAAAAAGAGACACCGTGATGATTTCTGTTATGACTGCCAATAATGAAACAGGAACCTTGCAGCCGGTAGACGAAATAGGAAGACTTGCAAAAGAATATAATATAATATTTCATACAGATGCAGTGCAGGCTTTTGGGCACATTGAAATAGATGTTAAAAAAATTGGTGCTGATATGTTAAGCGCGTCCTCACATAAGTTCCATGGACCAAAAGGCTGTGGATTTTTATATGCGGATAAAAATACGGGCATCAAGCCTTTTATATATGGAGGGGGTCAGGAGAGGGGACAACGCTCCGGCACCGAAAATGTACCGGGGATACTCGGTATGGTAAAGGCAGCAGAAATATCACACCGGATAATGGATGAAAACAATCGTAAACTCCGTAAAATCAATGATTATATGACAGACCGAATATTAAATGAAATCGATGACTGTATATGTAACGGCAATCGTGAAAACAGACTTTCAAACAATATAAATGTAAGTTTTGGCAATATTGACGGAAAAGCACTTCTGGTTCTCCTTGATATGGAGGGAGTATATGTGTCAGGTGCATCGGCGTGCAACGGAGGCAAAGAAAAATCATATGTGCTTTCTTCTCTTGGAGTTCCCGAAAAATATGCAGACGGAACAATAAGAATGACAATGGATTACACAATGAATATGAAACAGGCTGATTATGTGCTTAATGTATTAAAAAAATGTGTAAATTATTTAAGAAAAAAATAAAAAAAATTATTGCTTTTTTGGCAAAAAGTGCTATACTGTACTCAAGAACAAGAAGATTGTTTTTTATTTATGGTTGAAGTTGAATATTAGGCAAACCAATCGAAAGGTTGGGACGCAAAGCCAAGGGCCTTTCCCTTAACAGGGTGGCAGCCGGTTGCATATCTTTTTGATATTTATTTAAGCATCCGGTAAGGGTGCTTATTTTTATTTATTTAATTGAACAATGGGCAAACCAATCGAAAGATTGGGACGCAAAGCCAAGGACCTTTCCCTTAACAGGATGGTAGCCGGTTGCACGGAGTATGTTTACTCTGTTTTATGAATATGTTGCCCATTGGTTATAACGGGAGGGTAACATTATGAAGACAAATTTCAAAAGATTATTTAAATTAGTCGGAATACTTACAGCAGTTGTTATTGTTACATTAACGGGTATTTATTTTATCCAGACAAGAACAATAGCAAGTAACAGAACATATAAGGCTGTAACTGTTAATGTGGAAGCGGAGGAAACAACGGCTGATTCTACAGGAGCGGTAACAGAAGAACAGCAGACAACAGAGAATACCACTACAGCAGAGGAAAATGTTGCAACTACTGAAGAAATAGAAACAGCAACAACGGAAGCTGTAACGGAGACAGCAGCAGTACAGACAATTGTAACAGAAGCTGCAACAGAGACCGTTCCTGAGACAGAAATGGTGCCGGAAACAGCAGCAACTGCAGTAACAGAACCGGTTACAGAAGTTCATAAGACTACGTCACAGGTAAATAACAGTGATTATATCAATGTCGTATTTAAGAATGCGACAGATACATATAAATTCGATACATTAACAGCAGCCAAAGAAGCAGTTAATGTTAAAAGATTATCTGATGAGGCTGCCAGAAGTTTGGCTAAATCCAATGAAACTTTATACGCTTCACAGGTAGAAGACCTTGTTGGACTTATTAATGAATACAGAACAGCCAACGGACTTAATAAAGTTGATTTAACAGCCAATCTTACAGATGCGGCAATGCACAGAGCAGCAGAAAGCGCATATTCGGATTGGAATATGACAGCTTATGAGAATGGCTCAAAGAGACATATCAGACCTAATTTTGAAAAGGCAAGTTCAATTGCCACAGAATATGGTATAACAGGTAATTTTGGAGAGAATTACGGAAGATATTTTGATACACCTGCCGAAATCCTTAACGGATGGAAGAATTCGGACGCACATAATGCGTTACTTCTTAACGGAAGCTATACAAAAGCAGGTATCGGTATAGCAGCAGATTCAGACGGATATCTGTACTGGATTGCAATTTTTAACTAAGCGTTTCATCTTATTCAACCTAAATAAACTATAAACAAAGAGAACCGGATGCCACTCCCGTGCGTCCGGTTTTCTTTATGTATTATTTATAATTTTATAAATGAAGGGGTACGATGTTCAAAAGTTGTAACGTATCTGAAACCTGTATTTATAAGAATATCTTTTGCTGTTGTAAAAGCATAACCGAGATTCTTTACATAATGAGAATCAGAGCCTAAAGTAACAATTTCACCGCCAAGATCTCGGAATCTTTTTAGTAATGTGATTGTTGGGATAAAGTTAGTTATTCCGCTCGTCAGCGCTCTTGTGTTAAGCTCAATGCCTTTTCCTTTAAAAATAATATTTTTAAAAATCATTTCGGTAATTTCATAAAAATCATTATCAACATATACATATTCTTTATCGGGAATGTAACGCCTTATATAATCAAGATGTCCGTATACGTCATAGTTCTCATATGTTGTTACATTCCTTAAAATTGCTTCAAAGTAAGACATGACAGCTTCCTTTATACTTTTACCTTCCCAAAATTCTGGATAATAAGGATCGTTTCCGTTAATAATATGTGATGAACCAATTACAAAATCAAAGTCGTTGGACTTTACAAAAGAGGAATTCATTTCCTCAATGGAAGGATTAAGTCCGAGTTCAATACCGATTTTAATTTTAATGCGGTTCTTGTATGAGTCACGGAGAGCGGCAAGGGTATTAAAATACTCTTTTGTATTGATTCTGAAAATAGTCTGTCCGTTTTCCGGCGGATAGTCAAAATCAACATGGTCTGTAAAACATATTTCATTCATTCCAAGTGAAATTGCCTTTTTAATTAAATCTTCCGGTTCTGAATTACAATCGGAAGAAAATTTTGTATGAACATGATAATCACCAATCATAAAGTATCTCCTTAAATATAATAACAACTTTATATTTTAAGGAATGTTTTGGATTTGTCAACAATTGTGATTGAGTATGTGAAAAATATGTGCAACATTAATAATAAAATAAGGGTTGAAATTTTCACGCAAAGAATGTAGAATAATACCAGATTGATTTTTTATTAACAATCCCTATTATTACATTTTTCTTTAGGAGGAAATTTAAAAATGGCAGTAAAAGTTGCAATTAACGGATTTGGCCGTATCGGTCGTCTTGCATTCAGACAGATGTTTGGAGCAGAAGGATATGAAGTAGTAGCAATCAACGATTTAACAAGTCCTAAGATGCTTGCTCATCTTCTTAAGTATGATTCATCACAGGGTAAATATGAAAAGGCTGATACAGTTGTAGCTGGTGAAGATTCAATCACAGTTGATGGAAAGACAATTAAGATTTATAAATTCCCAGATGCTAACAATTGCCCATGGGGTGAACTTGGAGTTGACGTAGTTCTTGAATGTTCAGGTTTCTATACATCTAAGGAAAAAGCACAGGCTCATATCAATGCAGGTGCTCGTAAGGTAGTTATTTCAGCACCAGCCGGAAATGACCTTCCTACAATCGTTTACAATACTAACCACAAGACATTAAAGCCAGAAGATAAGATTATCTCTGCAGCTTCTTGTACAACTAACTGTTTAGCACCTATGGCTGATGCTCTTAACAAGTATGCAGCAATCCAGTCTGGTATCATGGTAACAATCCATGCTTATACAGGTGACCAGATGATCCTTGACGGACCACAGAGAAAGGGTGACCTTAGAAGATCAAGAGCAGGTGCTATTAATATCGTTCCTAACTCAACAGGTGCAGCTAAGGCAATCGGTCTTGTTATTCCTGAATTAAACGGAAAGCTCATCGGATCTGCTCAGCGTGTTCCTACACCAACAGGTTCTACAACAATCCTTACAGCAGTTGTTAAGGGTACAGATGTAACAGTTGACGGAATCAACGCAGCTATGAAGGCAGCTTCTAACGAATCATTCGGTTACAACACAGATGAAATCGTTTCTTCAGATATCGTTGGTATGAGATATGGTTCATTATTCGATGCTACACAGACAATGGTTAATGAGCTTCCTAATGGTGGATGCCAGGTACAGGTTGTTTCTTGGTATGATAATGAAAATTCATACACAAGCCAGATGGTAAGAACAATTAAGTATTTCGCAGAGCTTGCTTAATCTTAAAACTGTTTAAACTAAACTGATTTATAGGAAGTACTTCGTCACTATGGCGAGGTGCTTCTTTTTGTTTATAAAAAAGGGAGTGGCTGAAACCACTCCTTTATTTATTAATCTTTATTATCGAAAGGAATTTGTGCATTGGCAGAACGCACTTCATATTTTGAGATGTTTGGCATTAATAACAAAAACGAGCAACCCACATTAATTGAGTTGCTCGTTTTTTTGGTGCGGGTAACCGGACTTGAACCGGTACGGAGTATTAGTCCGAGGGATTTTAAGTCCCTTGCGTCTGCCAATTTCGCCATACCCGCAAAAATATATGTAAGATTTAACTTTTAGATTATAACATAATTTTCTGCACTTTTCAAGCGTTGTAAGAAAAAAATTATTATTGTTATAAAATTTATTCGGTGGTGAGCTGCCACTGCCAAGATGCGGAATCGCTTGGCAAACCTCGCTCACAGTTGATTAGAGAAATATATTGCCACGGTCGAAGAAATTGCCAATGGGCGGACTTTATTCGCCCCTACGATAAAGCTTCCCTAAGATACTCAAAGTTTAGGTCGAGCCTTTTTAAAGGCTCGTAGGTCAAGG
>ENA-OPMH01000242-OPMH01000242.1-human-gut-metagenome-genome-assembly--contig:-NODE-242-length-13877-cov-1.748662_pt1 | contig 13877 bp, 9 predicted proteins | sample MGYA00241525_ERZ501747 | MGnify/ENA primary metagenome ERZ501747 (study PRJEB25962, sample SAMEA2042611) | human gut metagenome | biome: human gut; feature: human-associated habitat; material: faeces...
CCACTATGATGCGTTGGGCAGTTTTCAGGCCGATGCCTTTCACCGTTTTCAATAACTTGTCATTACCGGAACTGATTACTCCGCACAGCTCGGAAGGGGATAAGGCCGACAGAATCATACGTGCCGTGTTGCCGCCGATGCCCGATACGGAAATCAGTAACAAAAATAACTCTCGTTCCTGCTTGGTCGAGAATCCGTAGAGTACGTAGGCGTCTTCCCGGATCGCTTCATAAATATATAATTTCGTATTGCTCTGATTCTGAATGGCCGAATACGTATTCAATGAGATATTGATGCCATATCCCATCCCGTTACAGTCTAAAACTACCGTTGCCGGAGTAATCTCCGCAATGTCTCCTTTAATATATTCTATCATGGTTGTTTCATTTGAAAATTTACAGTTCTTTGCAAAAATAGGACATCTATCTTTTAAATTATAAGTTCGGCAAGAATATTTTTAAATTATTAGGTCGTAGTGAACAAAAAAATGAGGCAAAATGTTTATTTTTGCAGCGAATTAACAGATAATAGTAAACTAAACCCAATAAAAGATGAGAAAAATAAGAGCGGCCGTGGTTGGATACGGTAACATTGGTCAGTATGTAGTGGAGGCTTTGGAAGCTGCTCCCGATTTTGAGATTGCAGGTATCGTTCGTCGTAGCGGTGCGGAAAATAAGCCTGCCGAGTTGGAAGCATACGCTGTGGTGAAAGATATAAAGGAATTGAAAGATGTGGATGTGGCTGTGCTGGCTACTCCGACCCGTAGCGTGGAAAAATATGCTAAAGAGATTCTGGCAATGGGTATCAATACGGTAGATAGTTTCGACATTCATACACAAATCACTTCTCTCCGCCGTTCATTGGATGAGTCGGCAAAGGCCGGTAAGGCTGTCGCTATTATTTCTGCCGGATGGGATCCGGGAAGCGATTCTGTAGTTCGTACACTGTTGGAAGCCATCGCTCCGAAGGGCATTACTTATACCAATTTCGGTCCGGGACGCAGCATGGGGCATTCCGTAGCAGTCCGTGCCATTGATGGAGTGAAGGATGCTTTGTCCATGACTATTCCTGTGGGTACCGGTATCCATCGCCGTATGGTGTATGTGGAATTGGAGGAAGGTGCGGACTTCAAGACTGTGGAAGCCGCCATCAAGTCGGATCCTTATTTTGTAAATGACGAGACACATGTAAAACAAGTTCCATGTGTGGACGATTTGAATGACGTGGGTCATGGCGTTAACCTGGTTCGTAAAGGGGTATCGGGCAAGACCCATAATCAGTTGTTCGAGTTTGACATGAAGATTAATAATCCGGCTCTTACCGCGCAGGTGCTGGTTTGCGTGGCACGTGCCTCCATGAAACAGCAGCCCGGATGTTATACCATGATTGAAGTTCCTGTAATTGATCTGCTGTGCGGCGACCGTGAGGAACTGATTGCGCATTTGGTATAAAGAGGTTTCCTCAAAAAGAACGATATTCTGAAAATCTCTTCTCCGTTTTATTTCGGAGAAGAGTTTTTTTTATTTCCTTTGTGCTCATAAACAAAGAAATAGAACAATGATAGCAAGTATTGTATGGGATGTGGATCCTATCTTATTTAAAGTAGGTAGTTGGGAAGTGCGTTGGTATGGGCTGATGTGGGGCCTTGGTTTCATATTAGCTTATGAAATAGTAAGCCGTTTATTCAAAAAAGAGAAGTATCCGGAAGACTGGGTGGACAAGCTTTTCGTCTATTGCATAGTCAGTACGGTCATTGGCGCCCGTCTGGGGCATTGTTTATTTTATGAATGGGACTATTATAGCGCCCATCCTGTTGAAATATTCAAGATTTGGAAAGGTGGGTTGGCAAGTCATGGAGGGGTGTTTGCCATCATTCTGGCTCTGATGTGGTATTCAAAAAAAGTAACCCGGAAAAGTGTGTGGTGGTTGTTTGACCGCATGATACCTGCTGTGGCGATTGTCTGCTTCTGTATCCGTTTGGGTAATTTAATGAATTCCGAGATATTCGGATATCCCACCACGTTGCCTTGGGGATTTGAATTTGTCCGTTCCCGGGAGTGGCATCAGCTGTATGAAGGTTTGCCTTGCCATCCTACTCAGATTTATGAAATGCTGTATTGCCTGGTTGCCGGTGTAACTGCCTGGGTGATGTACCATACATACCATTTACAAAAAAGAGTGGGATTAATAACCGGAGTAAGCTTGCTTATATTTTTTGGCACTCGTTTTGCTCTGGAGTTTATGAAGAATCCGCAGGTTGCCGAAGAGGCGGATATGACTTTTAATATAGGGCAGTGGCTCAGTGTGCCGCTGATTCTGCTGGGGGCGTATCTCATAGCTACCAGCCGTACCCGGAAAGAATAAAGGTTCCGGGAGGGGGGGAGCAAATGAAAGGACGCCTTTTCAGCTTTCCGGCATCGCCCTGTATATCACGTGCGGGGCGCGTCCGTCTCTTTCTATTTTCTTTTCATTGCTCCATTGGCGTAGTTCGCTGCCGGCTTTTGTTTTCAGCAACCCTGTCAAGGCACAATATTCCTTGCAAGTGATAATGGAGTGCTCTTTCAGATAATTCGTCAGCCGTACAAAGCGTTCTTCTGCTGAATATCGGGTGGAGGAGGTCCGGAAACCATATTCTGCCCGTTCCAGCTTTCCTTTGCTTCGTACCTCCTTACGAAATTTCCGGGTGGGTTTGAACTTTATGTTGTCAAAATGTACCGATGCGGCGCGTATCTCGCTTTTGTCCGTTACCTTGCGGCAAGTCAGTGTGGCCGAGAAAGTACCCAGTTCTCCCAGTTTTACGTTATAACCGTCTGCCAGGTAATTGGCGATAATGCTTTCCAGGTCACATAGCAGACCGACGACGGTCCCTTCGTGGACGGTGGAACGCCGGGCAATGTCTTTAGCCAGGTCTTTCAGGCTTTTTGTGCCCGATACTACAATTTGCGGATACAGGGTGGGCTGTTCCTTCTCTCCCTGTATGTCGGGGGAGGTTTTGAAATCATACTTTGCTGCCATGTTTAATGCTTTTTAATAGGGAGATTAAGTCGTTTCTTGCTGAACGCTAAGGGGATTCTTTCTATTAACTTCTATAGACGCAGGCAATGGACCGTACGGTTTACTGTAGTGGACTGTACGGTCTGCTATAGTGGATTGTACAGTCTGCCATCGGAGTCTGTCTTAGTATTCAGGACAAAAGTACTTAATCATACTGGAAAAACCTATTAATTCATAGGAGAAAAGAGCTTGTACGGGCAAATTAGATGTTCCCCTTGAAGGTTTGAGGGATTTTCCTTTCATTGTGGCTTCTTTCTTTTCAGTTGGTGCTGTTGTAAAGGTAAGTGTTTTATGCTGATTACCGGCATACTTCGGATAGAAAAAGAGGAATTGGGATTTTTTTTCTCTTGCTTGCCTAAAGGCGGGCTGATAGTAGGCTGAAGGATAATCCTTCAGGTGTTTTCTTCGATGAAATGGGGAAAAAACAGCAAAAACTGAAGGCTGAAGGAAAATTGGGATGAACTTGTTTTTAGAGGTGAAAAGGCCTATGGTTCACGAGAAATGTTACATAATCCGTCACTTTTGTTGCAATGAAACAAAAATGCCAGCAGCTGTAACAAATGTTTTATAGAGGTTGCCGGCTGTCCCCTACCTTTGTCTCAGAAAAACTTTTAAAAACATTTAATGCTATGAACAAAAATCAACAAAAGAACCGGATGGGCACGGTCATTATTTTACTTGCCGCCGCTTGCTTGAATGGTTATGCACAACAAGATTCTACCAAAGTGGCCTCTAATTCGAAAGAGGAAGGCAATCGCAATGTCATGTTGAATGCGGCTAGTGCCAATGGTCCTCGTGAAATCTCTATCGGTCTGCCCGGTGGTGATGTGAATGTACTCGAAAATGGTCTTCCTGTAGTATATAATTCGAATCCTCATAATGTAAACACGCATTGGCGCGGAGACAGCAGCTTGGGACATACCGGATTGCTGAAGATTTCCGAAACAGCGATTACTACCGGTAATATAGGTTATGCTGTCAATTCGTTTACGGAACTCGGCTTGGATAAAGAGAAGAAAATGAATGGCGTGCTGAACTACGGCACCAATCATTTCGGTAAACAGCAATTTGACTTCAATCTGAATGGAAGCATCGGAAAAGATTGGTTTTACAGCGGCAGTATCTATCAGAATTTTGATCCGGGTTCGTTCAAACTACGTTTTGCACAATATCAGGACCGGACTCAGATCTATAAGTTTGCTTTGACTAAGTTCTACAATGAAGGACGTGGACAGCTCTCTGCCATCTACCATTACAGCAACAGCCATTGGTTGTCCAATGCTACCACCGGTGCACCATTTATTTATGTAGGCGATGGGAGTGTGAAGGAGATTCCCGGTTTCGGTCTCGGTACTTCTTCCTATCTGCCTAATGTATCGGATATGGTTTATATGGACATGCGTACCGGAGAGACGAAAAAGATCAGTCTGTATGATGCTACGGCCAGTAAAGGAAATCAGTTGACGGTTCTTAACCGTTACCGGTGGGATAACGGGTTGGAGTGGAAAATCAATATGAAGTATGACCATGCTTTGGGCTCCTATCTGTACCAGACTCCGATGTCTATGGAGCAGAAAGTATTGGCCGACGGTTATAGCACCAAAGGACTGGATGGAGCTTTGAATCCTTATGAAGGATATGTGCAGAGCCGTATGTCCTGTTTCAACCGGGGGAATATAGATGAATTCTTCTTTACCACCGAGTTGTCGCGGAAGTATGATTATATGACTTGGCGTGTGGGGGTGAACGAATGGTATTATGATGTGGACTATGCTTCGAACACTACCATGTACGACCATACGGTAGAAGAATATCCCCAAATGTTGTACAGCGCCGATACGAAGGATATTCATCATTACGGAAACACTCCTTATTATAATCTGAACCAGAATGCTTCCGAATATTACAAAGGACATGAAAACAAATTGGCTCTTTATGCTACTCACGATTGGGATATCACTGATCAATGGAATGTGTATTATGGCGCACGCTTCGAGTACCAGCGTCTGGCAGGAAAGAACCTGGCGGTATATAATGCCGAAGGCAATCCGGTAGGCCGCTTTGCCGGTTATCATATCGGGGCAGTTGCGGCCGATGGTACGAAGATAGCTCCCCGTCATTTCAGCTACGATTGGTTGAACATGGCTTTCACGGCGGCCGCTACTTATAAAATGACGAAACAATTTGGCTTTACCGCCGATTTTACCTACAATACCCAGCGTCCGAATATGTCGAACTTTGCTCCTGCCGAGATGCCGAATGTAGATAAGATTACGATTCCTTTGGGGCGTGCGGGTATTTATTTCAATAATGACTGGATTAGCCTGACCTCATTATTCAGTTACATTGCCAAGACTAACAACAACTCTACCTTGAATCTGATTAATCCGAATAATGATAAGGATATTAAGGCGGCTGCATTGAGTTATGATATTGAAACAATAGGATGGACGACGGATGCAGTTGTGAAACCTTTCAAAGGATTTGATTTCCATTTCCTGTTCACTTACCAAAGCCCGAAGTATAAAAAGTATGAAACAGGAGTGACTTTTAGTGACGGGACAACATCGGGTATCAATGCCACCGGCAATATCGTTACTGAAATTCCGAAGGTGCTGATAGAGCTGGACCCTAGTTACAACATTACCAAAGACTTGAAGGTATGGGCAAGTTTCCGTTACTTCAGCAAAACGTATGCGAATATCAAGAATGCTTATTACTTCAACGGTCGTTGGGAAACATTCGGTGGAATAAACTGGAATGTGAACAAACATTTGTCCTTAAGCGGAACTGTGATAAACTTCTTGAACCAGACCGGTGCTAAGGGCAGCATCTCGGGGGCGGAATTGGTTGATAAGGAAAATGCGGCAGCATATAATGGCGCATGGATGGCAGGTAGCTATATCCGTCCGTTCACCGTAGAATTTGCGGCGAAAATAACATTCTGATTTTAATAATAAAACTTTTAATACCATATATTCCATGAAAACAAATCTTGTTAATCTTGTATTAGGTTTAGCCTTTACAGCAGGCACAGTTTCCTGTCAGTCACAAAAAAATAATCTGGTGTTCGAACATCAGGGGGATACAGTCACTATCGTGCATATTGCCCATCCCGCTAAATATTTGTTGCTTCCGATTCAGGAAGGCAGTAAGGAAGGACAGGTGAAATTGGAAACAGGCAGTCCGGCTGATACTGAAATGGATATTCGTCTAGCTATCGACAGTGTAGAATATTATGTACCTTTCGCTTTGACTCAAGATGAGGGGGGCGCTACGGTGACTATCCGCAATGTGGCCGCTGATGCTCTTTGTTGGGACAGCATTAAAGTCTCGGATACATTTGATACAACAAACAGAGATAAATTCCGTCCTCTTTACCATCACACTCCGCTTTATGGATGGATGAACGATGCCAACGGACTGGTTTATAAAGATGGTGAATATCACCTTTATTTCCAGCATAATCCATACGGCTCTATGTGGGGGAATATGCATTGGGGACATTCCGTGAGCAAAGACTTGGTTCATTGGGAACACCTCGACCCGGCGATTGCCCGTGATACTTTGGGGCATATCTTCTCGGGAAGTGCTATTGTGGATAAAAATAACAGCGCAGGCTACGGTGAGAATACAATTATTGCTTTTTATACTTCGCACCGTAATGTACCCGGTGGACAGAGTCAGGTGCAAAGTATGGCATACAGCACGGACAATGGACGCACTTATACAAAATATGAACAAAATCCGGTCCTTACTCCGTTTGACGGGCTACAGAATTTCCGTGATCCGAAAGTATTCTGGTATGAGCCCGAACAGAAGTGGATTATGATTGTCAGTGCGGACAAGAATATGCGTTTTTATTCATCTGCAAACTTGAAGCAGTGGGAATACATGAGTGAATTTGGAGAAGGATTTGGTCCTCAGCCCAATCAGTTCGAATGTCCGGATTTCATTCAGTTGCCTGTAGATGGTGACCGGTCTAAGATGAAATGGGTGATGATTGTAAATATCAATCCGGGATTTGTTTATGGAGGCAGTGGTACTATGTATTTTGTAGGCGATTTTGACGGACATCGGTTTGTATGCGATACGAAACCCGAGGTGGTGAAGTGGCTCGACTGGGGAAAAGATCATTATGCCACCGTTTGCTTCTCAAATACAGACAACCGTATCGTTGCTGTTCCTTGGATGAGCAACTGGCAATATGCTAACTATACTCCTATACAGCAGTTCCGTAGTGCCAATGCTTTGCCACGTGAATTGAGTCTGTATACAGGTGAGGACAAGCAGCTTTATCTGAGTGCCGCACCGGTAAAAGAGACGGAAAACTTACGGAAGGATTCTAAAAAACTGGATGACTTTACAGTGAATGGTGAGAAGCGTTTTGAAACACTTTTTGAAAATAATGATGGCGCTTTCGAACTGGAACTGCAATTAACATCGGCAGGTAAAGAAGCTGGTTTTGAATTGCTGAATAGTCTGGGTGAGAAAGTGAGGATTTATCTGGATGCTGCGGAAGGACGTGTGGTAATGGATCGGGCGGAAAGCGGTATTGTAGACTTTGGCAAGAAGGTAAAGCCGCATGATTTGGATACCGAAGAGAGTTATGCTCGGTATAAAGAAGTGACGGTGAACTATAAAAATGATTTTGCTTTGGGTACTTGGGCTCCGATAAACACCGCGAAAGGACATAAGGTTCAAGTGTTTGTGGATAATGGAAGTGTGGAGTTGTTTGTTGGCGGTGGCCGCGTTGCCATGACTAATCTGGTATTCCCGAATGAACCTTATAACTCCTTACGTTTTTATAGTGAAGGAGGGGAGATGAAAATCTCAGATTTCACAATATATAAATTAGGTCTATAAATAGGTCAGGTGAATAAGATGAAGAAATAAAAAATGAAAAAATAAAAGCCATGAATAATAATAAAAACCTATATGCCAAATTAATTCCGGTGATGCTTTGTTTCTTCGCCATGGGGTTTGTTGACTTGGTGGGGATTGCGTCGAACTATGTAAAGGCTGACTTGGATCTCACAGACTCGCAAGCCAATGTCTTCCCCTCACTGGTCTTTTTCTGGTTCCTGATTTTCTCCGTACCTACGGGTGTTCTGATGAATAAGATAGGGCGCAAAAAGACAGTCCTTTTGAGTTTGATAATCACTTTTGCTTCTTTATTGATTCCTGTTTTTGGAGACGGCTATACCCTCATGCTTATTTCCTTCTCTTTGTTGGGGATCGGTAATGCATTGATGCAAACGTCCTTGAATCCGTTGTTGAGTAATATCATTGCCGGGGACAAGCTGGCAAGTACATTGACTTTCGGACAGTTTGTAAAAGCTATAGCTTCTTTTCTGGCCCCTTATATTGCCATGTGGGGAGCTACTCAGACCATTCCTTCTTTCGGATTGGGATGGAGGGTGCTGTTTCCTGTCTATATGGTTATAGCTGTTTTGGCTATTGCCTTGTTAGGTTCCACACCTATCGAGGAGGAGAAGCCCGATAAGGCATCCGGTTTCAAAGCCTGTTTCGCTCTGTTGGGTAAACCGTTTATTTTGCTATCCTTCATTGGCATCATGTGTCATGTGGGCATTGACGTAGGTACCAATACGACTGCTCCCAAAATATTGATGGAGCGTTTGGATATGACATTGGCTGAGGCCGGTTTTGCGACAAGCCTTTACTTTATTTTCCGTACGGTAGGATGTTTTCTCGGAGCATTTATTTTGCAAAAGGTTTCTGCGAAGTCCTTTTTTGCACTCAGTGTAGTGTTTATGTTACTGGCAATGGCGGGACTTTTTATTTTCCATACGGAAACAATTATTTATATTTGTATTGCCATGATTGGTTTCGGTAACTCCAATGTGTTTTCCATTATCTTCTCGCAGGCGTTGTTTGCGATGCCCGATAAGAAAAATGAAGTTTCCGGACTGATGATTATGGGATTGTTCGGTGGTACGGTATTTCCGTTGGCTATGGGAGTTGCCAGTGACGCGATGAGACAAAGCGGCGCTGTTGCCGTAATGACTGTAGGAGTGATTTACTTGTTATTATATACCTTAAAAATAAAAAAATGACCATGAATAACATTATTGTAGGAATGGGTGAGGCACTATGGGATGTGCTGCCCGAAGGAAAGAAAATTGGTGGTGCTCCGGCAAACTTCGCTTATCATGTATCACAATTCGGTTTCGACAGCCGTGTGGTCAGTGCGATTGGTGATGATAAATTGGGTAATGAGATACTTGAGAACTTTGATAGCAAGAAATTGAATTATTTGATAGAAAAAGTTCCTTATCCCACCGGAACTGTGCAAGTGGAACTGGATCCTAATGGGGTACCTATGTATGATATAAAGGAAGGGGTTGCCTGGGATAATATTCCTTTCACTCCCGCTTTGGAGGAACTGGCCCGTAATACCCGTTCGGTATGTTTCGGTTCATTGGCACAGCGCAGTGTCGTTTCACGGGAGACTATCAACCGTTTCTTGGATACCATGCCCGACGGCGAGGGACAGTGCAAAATCTTTGATGTGAATTTGCGTCAGGGATTCTATACGAAGGAGATTCTTTGCAACTCCATGAAAAAATGCAATATTCTGAAGATTAATGATGAAGAACTGGTCACAGTGAGCCGCATGTTCGGTTATCCCGGTATTGATTTGCAGGATAAATGTTGGATTCTGCTGGCTAAATATAATTTGAAGATGCTGATACTTACTTGTGGTGTTAATGGCAGCTATGTCTTTACTCCGGGTGAGATTTCATTTGTAGAGACTCCGAAGGTGGAAGTAGCTGGTGATTCTTTCACGGCAACGTTTGTGGCAGCCGTGCTGAAAGGAAAATCGGTTGCCGAAGCGCATAAACTGGCGGTTGAGGTTTCTGCTTATGTATGTACACAAAATGGGGCTATGCCCGAATTGCCTGCCCGTTTGAGGGAACAGTTGGTTGATAACGGGTAAACCTGCTAAGGGGCGTTATGAAAGAAGCTATAGGATTTTCAGGCATATTATAGATGCCTGAAATCCATTTTAAATGTCTGAAGAAACTTTTCGAAGAAACAGGAATGGAGTCCTCGATGATTTTTCCAACGTGTGTGGTGCTCTTTTTCCAGCAGATGTTTGTTTCATTAGCGGTTACCTTTTATCTTTGTGTATCCATAAATATTTTGAGGAACATGAAAAACTATCTTTTATTGTCCATTTTATGCCTCGCCGGAATTCTGATGTCGTGCACTCAGAAGCATACGCGTTATCGCATCGGTGTTTCGCAATGCAGTGATGATGAGTGGCGGCACAAAATGAATAATGAAATAGTTCGTGAAGCTTTATTCTATGATGGGGTAGAGGTGGAGATACGTACGGCAAAAGACAATAACCGGAACCAGATAGCGGATATCAAATATTTTATTGATAAGAAAGTGGACCTGCTGATTGTCGCTCCAAACGAAGCGGCAGCCATTACTCCCGTTGTGGAGAAAGCCTATCGGCAGGGAATACCTGTGGTGGTGATTGACCGTAAGATTCTGTCGGACAAGTACACGGCTTTTGTGGGAGCCGATAATTATGAGATTGGAAAAGATGTGGGGCAATACATTCTCAACCGCCTGCATGGAAAAGGGAAAGTCTTGGAGATAACAGGGCTTGAAGGCTCCACGCCTGCTATGGAACGCCATAAGGGGTTGACGGATGTGCTGAAAGAAGAGCCCGGAATTGAAATAACTGCCAGCGTAGATGGAGCCTGGCTGCAAAGTGTGGCAGGTGAGAAAATGGACTCCGTGTTTCAAACTAATAAGAATATAGATTTGGTGTTTGCCCAGAATGACCGCATGGCTATCGGGGCCTATTTGTCCGCCCGTCAGCAACAGTTGGAAAAGGAAATGTTGTTTGTCGGCATTGATGCGCTGCCCGGTAAGGAATATGGAGTGGAACAGATCATAAACGGGGTGCTGGATGCTACATTTATTTATCCGACCGGAGGTGACAAGGTAGTACAGGTGGCGATGGATATTTTGGAGAAACGCCCGTATGAGAGAGATACTAAGTTATCAACAGCTTTGGTTGATAAAACGAATGCCCGGGTGATGCAATTGCAGACAGACCACATTACCGAACAGGATGGAAAGATAGAACGGCTGAATAATCAGGTGAACGAATATCTGTCCAGATACTCTGCCCAAACCATGTTTCTGTATGCCTGTCTGATTATTCTGTTATTGTTTGCTGCCTTATTGGCGATTATTGTCCGTGCCTATTGGACAAAGAACCGGATGAATATGGAACTGTCCCGTCAAAAGAAAAAATTGGAGGAACAACGTGACCAGCTGATTAGCCTTTCCAAACAATTGGAAGAGGCGACCCATGCCAAACTGGTTTTCTTTACGAATGTCTCTCATGATTTCCGTACTCCACTCACTTTGGTTGCCGATCCGGTGGAGCAACTATTGGAAGATAAGGCATTGACTCCCAGACAACAATCCTTATTAAAGGTGGTGCATAAGAATGTACATATCCTGTTGAGGCTTGTCAACCAGATTCTTGATTTTCGTAAGTATGAAAATGATAAATTGGAATTGGTAAGAGCCAATATGAATCTACGGGTGCAGTTGCAGGAATGGAGTCATTCATTCCAAACTTTGGCTTTGAAAAAGCATATCCATTTTGTATTGGAGGTGAATGATGACCGGGCAGATTATCTGATGGCAGTGGATGCCGAGAAAATGGAACGTGTCTATTTCAACTTATTGTCCAATGCGTTTAAGTTCACACCGGAGAATGGAACCATTACGGTTACACTTTCTACTTTGACGAAGGAGGAAGGTGGGAGATATGCCCGTCTGGTAGTTGCTGATACTGGTTCGGGAATCTCTGTCCAACATATCCGGCATATCTTCGACCGCTTTTATCAGATTGATGTAAACCATGCGGGTTCGGGTATCGGCCTTGCCTTGGCAAAGGCTTTTGTCGAACTGCACGGTGGAGAGATAACGGTGGATAGTGTGGAAGGAAAAGGAACTGTATTTACAGTGGATATCCCTATGACAGTAGTGGAAGAGCCGTCTGCAGACCTCGTGCAGGAACCGCGCATTACACAACAGACGGTGGTGGAGGAGCTGGAGGATATGGAAACAGAAGAGCAGATTCCGGATGAGAATAAAGAATGTATCTTGATAATAGATGATAACGCGGATGTGCGTGACTATGTGAAGTCATTACTAAAAGAAGAATATACAGTGATAGAGGCTCCCGACGGGCGTGCCGGATTAAAGAAAGCCATGAAATATGTGCCCGATGCCATAATCTGTGATGTGATGATGCCGGTGATGGATGGATTGGAGTGTTGCAGAAAGTTGAAAACAGAATTGCAGACTTCCCATATTCCGGTGATGTTGCTCACCGCTTGTTCGTTGGATGAACAGCGGATACAGGGATTTGAGTGTGGGGCGGATTCTTATATCTCCAAACCCTTTAATTCCAAACTGTTGCTGGTACGTCTTCGTAATCTGATGGATAACCATAAGCGGTTGAAACAATTCTTCGGGGATAAGACTACTTTATCTAAAGAACCGGTAAGCGACGTGGATAAAGGCTTTGTTGACCGTTTCAGGGAACTGATAGAAGAAAACTTGGCGGATTCTGAATTAAGTGTGGAAGATTTAGGCAGTAAGATGGGATTAAGCAGAGTGCAGCTTTATCGTAAGATTAAGGCGCTTACCAATTATTCTCCCAATGAATTAGTACGTATTGCCAGATTAAAGAAAGCTGCTTCCTTGCTGGCCTCTTCAGAGAAAACCATATCCGAAATAACGTATGAGGTAGGTTTTACTTCTCCTTCTTATTTTACAAAGTGTTACAAGGATTATTTCGGGGAAAGTCCTACGGACTTCTTGAAACGCAGAGGATAAGAACTATATCCCCCGTAGGGAGTAATGCTTACGCTCTACGGGGGATGTATATTTTAAATCAGCGTTGATAAATCTTTCTCAGCTACGAAAGAGAGATTATTAAGAATAATCACTTCTCTTGCTCTGTCGGGATTATCTGTGCGGAAAATCAATATGCCTTTGTTCCCTAACAAGAAGGAATACAGATAAGTGATTCCTATTTTGGCTTCACTGAAAATGGTGATAGCGTCCGCTGCCCGTCCCGGCTGATTATCCAGTGTGATGGCGAACACATCAGAGAGCGCCACAGATATTCCGGCCTCTTTCAGTGTTTCGTATGCGCGTTTGGGTTCCGAGCAGATGATACGGTAAATGCCATATTCCACTGTATCGGCAATAGTGGAGGCAATCAGTTGTATGCCTGCTTCTTTTAATAAGTTCAATACCCTTTGTAGAGTCCCCGATTTATTTTCAATGAAGACGGATAATTGTTGTATAGTCATAAACTTATTTTTTAAAAGGTTTTACGTAAGTCTTTCACGCGGACAGCTTTGCCTTCTGGTTTAGGGAGTGTTCCTTTGGGTACCAGTTTCACACGTGGGGTAACTAATATTTCATCTTTCAGTTGGCGAGTGATTTCACGGGTCAATGATTGCAGACGCCCGTAATCGTCAGTGAACAGTTGGCTTAATTCCACTTCTACAGTCATTTCGTCATTAGATTCGGCGGTTTCGAGTGTGATCAGATAGTCACTGCCCAATTCTTTGAATTGCAATAAAATCGTTTCAATCTGAATGGGGAAGATATTGACCCCTTTCAGGATAATCATATCGTCACTGCGTCCTTTCATTCTGTCCAGACGTTTGTGATGACGGCCACAAGGACATTCGCCCGGCAGAATACGGGTAAGGTCACGGGTGCGGTATCTCAGTAAAGGCGTC
>ENA-OPMH01000250-OPMH01000250.1-human-gut-metagenome-genome-assembly--contig:-NODE-250-length-13539-cov-1.536117_pt1 | contig 13539 bp, 7 predicted proteins | sample MGYA00241525_ERZ501747 | MGnify/ENA primary metagenome ERZ501747 (study PRJEB25962, sample SAMEA2042611) | human gut metagenome | biome: human gut; feature: human-associated habitat; material: faeces...
CGCCCGTGGAGGTATGACCTCACATGCAGCCGTGGTTGCCCGTGGTATGGGTAAATGCTGCGTATCCGGTGCTGGTGCTATCAATGTGGATTATAAGACACGTACCGTAGAAATTGAAGGTATTACATTAAAAGAAGGTGATTTCATCTCTCTGAACGGTACTACCGGTGAAGTATATAAAGGTAAAGTGGAAACCAAAGCAGCCGAAGTTTCAGGCGATTTCGCTGCATTGATGGATCTTTGCAACAAATACACCAAGCTGAATGTCCGCACCAACGCTGATACTCCGCATGATGCGGAAGTAGCTCGCGCCTTTGGTGCTTCAGGTATCGGTCTTTGCCGTACAGAACACATGTTCTTTGATGCTGAAAAGATTGTCGCTATGCGTGAAATGATCCTATCACCGGATGTAGAAGGACGCAGAAAAGCTCTAGCCAAATTGCTTCCTTATCAGAAAGCCGACTTCAAAGGCATCTTTAAGGCTATGGATGGATGTCCGGTTAATGTTCGTCTGCTCGATCCTCCTTTGCATGAGTTCGTTCCCCATGATGCAAAAGGTCAGGAAGAAATGGCTAAAGCAATGGGCGTAACTGTACAGGAAATCAAAAAACGTGTGGAAAGTCTGTGTGAACACAATCCGATGTTAGGCCACCGCGGCTGTCGTTTGGGTAACACCTATCCCGAAATCACAGAGATGCAGACTCAAGCGATTCTAGGTGCTGCAATTGAACTGAAGAAAGAAGGATATGATCCGCATCCCGAAATTATGGTTCCCTTGACCGGTATCCTGTATGAATTCGAAGCTCAGGAAAAGGTGATCCGTGATGCAGCAGCAGCATTATTTGAAAAAGAAGGTATGGAAATTCCGTTCAAGGTAGGTACCATGATTGAAATTCCGCGTGCTGCATTGACAGCCAACCGCATTGCCAGCCGTGCAGAATACTTCTCATTCGGTACCAATGACTTGACTCAGATGACCTTCGGTTATTCCCGTGACGATATCGCTTCATTCTTGCCGGTATATCTGGAAAAGAAGATTCTGAAAGTAGACCCGTTCCAAGTACTCGATCAAAATGGTGTAGGTCAGCTGATTGAAATGGCTGTAGATAAAGGTCGTTCAGTTCGTCCTGATTTGAAATGCGGTATCTGCGGTGAGCATGGTGGTGAGCCTTCATCAGTGAAATTCTGTCACAAAGTTGGTTTGAATTATGTATCTTGTTCTCCATTCCGCGTACCTATCGCCAGACTTGCTGCGGCTCAGGCGGCTGTGGAAGATATGAAATAAATTGATTATTTTCTGAATATAAAAGTAGGAGATACTTAGAACAAGTACCTCCTACTCTATTTTTATGGCATTTTATTTTTTTAAGAAAAACATAGTTTATACATTTGTCTACAAGACAAAATCTATACTCATATGAAAAACAAATGCCTCTTTGTATTACTATTAGCTTTGGGATGTTGCCATGTACAAGCACAAAAAAGTCAAAAGAATCCTTTGCCCGAAGCACTCGTCCAATTGAATCAAAAAGTGGATTCCGAACTGATTCCCGGAATAAAAAGGTCTCCCCTGATTGGAATTTCTACAGATATAAGTCCGAAACGGACAGCCGTAAACACGGCATATGTACAGTCAGTCATTCTCTCTGGAGGAATTCCTTATATGATACCTGTAACGGATAATGTAGAGATACTGCGTCAAATTGTATCCCAGCTGGACGGAATTGTCTTTACAGGTGGAGAAGATATCCAACCGATATATTATGGTGACCTTCCTTATGAAAAACTGGAAGAAGTAAGCCCCGCCCGGGATACCTTCGACTTAATGGTGCTAAAAATGGCCGCAGACCGGAATATTCCCATATTAGGAATTTGCAGGGGACTGCAATTAATGAATGTAGCTTTCGGTGGAACTTTATATCAGGATCTGCCCACACAACATTCCTCAAGTGTCAACCATCGCCAAGAAGAATCCGGCACTACCCCCACCCATCCGATATCCATCATAAAGGAAAGCAAGTTGGCAGAAATTACAGGACAAGAAGTGCTGCAAGTCAATACATTCCATCATCAGGCTATCCGGAAATTAGCACCGGGATTCAAAATCACGGCTTGGGCGCCCGACAGTATAGCGGAAGCTATAGAAGCTTATCCCATACGACAAATGATAGGTGTACAATTTCATCCGGAAATATTTACAGCAGCCGGAGATACCACCATGCATAAATTATTTAAATTCCTAGTGAACAAGGCTGATACATTCAACCTAGCTAAAAAAATTCACAGCCGCATTCTATCCATTGACACTCATACAGATACTCCTCTTTGGTTTAAAAACGGTTACAGCGTAGGCTTGAGAAAAGACAACATGGTCAGCATCCAAAAAATGGAGGAAGGTAAATTGGATGCACAGTTTCTAGCCGCATTTATATGGCAGGGAAAACGAGATGACGTATCTTCACAAAAAGCCGTAGAAAGCACCACCCTGTTGATTCAATCCATTTATGACGAAGTAGAGCAATACAAAGATTTTTGTGGCATCGCCCTTACGGAAAAGGATTTGGTACGTTTAAAGAATGAAGGCAAGAAAGCTTTCTTTATAGGGATCGAGAATGGTTACGCCATCGGCAAGGACCTCAAGAATATAAAAAAATACAAACAGATGGGAGTCAATTATATAACTCTCTGCCATTCTTACGATAACGATATTTGCCATTCGTCCACTCATACGGAAGATGCTACTCAAGGACTGACACAGTTTGGTCGTGAGGTAGTGAAGGAAATGAACCGGTTAGGTATTATGATAGATATATCACATGCCAGTGAAGGTACTTTCTGGGATGTTATAAAATATAGTACACAACCTATCATCGCCTCTCATTCCTCGTCAAGGACTTTATGCGACCATGACCGTAATCTAACAGACGAACAACTCCGTGCCCTAGCGAAAAATGGCGGAGTGGCACAGTTATGTCTCCTCGATACCTATATCAATAAAACCCCAAAAGCCGCATCCGTTTGTGATGCAGTCGAACATTTAGACCACATGATTAAAGTAGCCGGCATAGACCATGTAGGAATAGGTACGGACTTTGATGGCGGTGGTGGTCTGCAAGGATGTAAAGGAGATAATGACTTAATTAATCTGACCATAAAAATGATTGAAAAAGGATATACGGAAGAAGATTTAAGAAAGATTTGGGGAGGTAATCTCTTGAGAGTAATGAAGCAAGTACAGGAAGCACCACTTTTTTTTTAGAAAAAACGCAGATAATACCCAAACAAGGATAATTAAAAATATATAGAAATATCCTGTTATCATTTTTCGGAAATTATCGGGGCTGTCTCACCAATGGACAGCCTCTTTTTGTAACCTACAGTTTAATAGTAAAAGAAATAAGACAGACCCTTATTCCCCTCTCCTCACTATAGGAATTTTCCTATTACAAATAGGGAAATTCTCCTTTACAAATAGGAATATTCCGTTTATTGTATCATTCTCTCCACTTATCTTTGTGACATAAGAAAAGCAAACTTTAAAATTAACGGATATGAGAACAAAAATACTGAAATACTTCGGAATGGTAGTTGTACTGATAATAATGGTTAGCCTAACCTCCTGTGAAGTATCTATAGGAAGTTGGTACGATGATGATGATTACAGCGAAATATATTACAGAACCACTCGGGAACTATGTAGCCGAACTTGGCAGGAAACTTGGGTACAAGACGGTGAATACTACACACAACGACTAGACTTTTACGAAAATAGAACAGGCACAGACATCATACGAATAGAACATCGGAACGGCTATGTAACCGAAGACAGGTACAATTTTGAATGGAGATGGGATAACAGCGCACAGACATGCATCCGTATGGTTTACGGTCCCAGTGACGTTTCATATTTTGAAAATGTATGGCTAGCCGGAAACTTCTTAAAAGGCTCATTGGATGGTATTAATGTAAATTTCACAGGAATCAGGTAAAAAGAAAAAAGCGGGATGACACCCAACACATATCATCCCGCTCTCCTTTTTCCCAATATACTACTCACTCTTAATGCTATTTACTGGATTCTCATTAGCGATACGCCAAGCTCTAACAACGACACACACCACTATCAGAGCGATAATCACCAATGCTGTTCCGACAAAATACAACGCATTCATGTCTATCGTTTCGGCAAATTGATCCAACCAGGCTTTTCCTGTAAAGTATGATACAACAATTCCTATCAAAACCGATGGAACAGCAACATACAATATATCACGGGACAGTAACCGAAGAATAGTCGAAGCTTCAGCACCATTCACCTTACGGATAGCTATTTCCTTACTGCGACGTTGTGTTTCATCATTCACGTAACCTATCAACCCCATAACAACAATAAGCAAAATAAAAGTAGAAGTAATCCATACAGAATTACGAAAACGGTATACATTACGATAGATTTCCTTCAGCATGGTATCTATCGGAATAAATTCCAATGCCTTAGTGGAATGCACCTGCTCCATGTATTCGTTCAGCTTATTCAAACTCTCATCGTATGGCTGCTTTAAACGTACATCAAAAGTGTGACTGGTATTATGACTATAAACCAAAGCCACGGGAAACTGCTTATAAAGAAAAGACGTATTGCGCACATTACGGAATACACCAACAATGGTGCCAGCTTTATCAAAATCATTCAATCGTTTGCCTACTGCCCCATCTGTCCATTTCATCAGCCGCACTACTTCTTCGTTGACCAATACATCCCCCTCATTCTGCATATCTTTCCCTTCAATAATAGTAATCCCCATGGTTTCAGCATAATTTTTATCACAAGGATTATACATCAAGGTTTCTATTCTCTTGCCACTATTATCAATCAGCCCACGAGTCCAATACTCTCCCAGAACCCCATGCATAGAACGGGTGGCATTTTCCACCATGGGTTGACGACGAAGATCGCTAACCATATTCTCAGCTTCTTCGGGTGACATCCATGTCTCCGCCTCCACCAATCCTGGAGTACGGATACCCATATCACTATTAATCAAATGATGATACTGCATCAAAGATACTAACAAAATCCCCATTACAAAAGATACTCCCATAAATTGTACAAATAAAAGAGAACGCTTCCACCCTTTTTTCCCATCTGTGTAACGACGAAAAACTTGAGTGACAGGAATGCGTGAAAACAATCTTCCCGGTAACACTCCGGCTACCATGAACAGTACAAAAACAATGAGCATCGGAACCCATAGAGTTTCCAATGTAAAGAGTGAAGATAACTGCACCGAAAGTAAATCTTCTATCAGATCTTTGGTATTGAAAATAATAAAGAGGGCCACTATAACGGACATCAATACCACAATCCCCGTCTCAAAAAGGAACATACTGAAAATATTGATTGCACTGGCACCACTACACTTATGCACACCTATGCTTTTTGCTCTGCGGCTCATGGTAGCAATAGCTACTAATACATAGTTCATGATCGCCACAAAAAATATAGCAAAGCCCAAAAAACCATAAATGTAAAGGCGAGTGCGGGTATTTGAGTCATCCAGATGAATTTCGGGCAATGGCTGTGCATCATAAAAGCTTCTCCATTCATCATCAGCAGAATCAGGATAATATTTTTGCATAGCCTTGTATATCTGACGATTGATTTCTTCTCTGTCCACCCCATCGCGCAAACGGAGAATAGTATAATAAATGTCATTACGTCCCCATGTTCCACCCCCTATATAGCCACCTCCGGCATAAATGGGAGCTACAAAATCAAAATGATAGGCAGTATTTTCCGGAGTATCCTGATAAACACCACGGACTGTCAGTTCATGCTGTTTATCCAAAGACAATTTTTGTCCCACAGGGTCCTGCCCACCAAAAGCATCACGAACAAAAGTTTCAGAAACAAATATACTCCCCGCCCTTTGTAATTCCTCAGGATTTCCTTTCAATACTTTGATGCCGAAAGTACGGAAATAGCAAGTATCTACATAAGCGTAATTTACATCTTTCAGCTTATGACCATCCTTGAATACATTTAATGTCTCAAAATTGAAAATGACTGTAGCATTTTCAATCCATTGTGACAAATCACTGCGGAATGCTTCTGCCATCGGAGCAAACAAGCTATCATCATATCCTTCTCCTTTCTCTCCAGTCTTCACATTCTCTCCCCCTCCACGTACCAATACCAATCGGTCGGCCTCAGGGTAACATTTCTCATAATTGAGTTCAAATGCTATTTGTGAAAAAAGCAGAATACCAATAGTCAGACCTAATGAAAGCGATATGACTTTCGTCACGTTGCTTCCACGGCCGTGTAATATCGATTGTATTGCATAATAGATTTGTTTCATAACAACCCTCCTTTCATTAATTATTCTTTAATGTTCGCCACTACGCTACCATCAAACAAATGAATGACACGATGAGCAAATCCGGCATCATGCTGAGAGTGAGTTACCATGACAATACTAGTCCCCTCCTTGTTAAGTTCGGTCAATAGATTCATTACTTCAGCACCGTTCTTTGAGTCCAAATTACCAGTAGGCTCATCGGCGAGGATCAATTTAGGATTAGTAACCACAGCACGGGCAATAGCTACACGCTGTTGTTGACCACCGGAAAGCTGTTGCGGAAAATGCTTGGCACGATGACTCAAGTTCATTCGCTTTAAAATTTCCAGAACACGCTCCTTACGCTCACTGGCCTTGATTCCAAGATAAGTCAACGGTAACTCCACATTTTCAAAAACATTCAGTTCGTCTATCAGATTAAAACTCTGAAACACGAAACCTATCACACCCTTGCGCAAACGGGTACGTTCCTTCTCTTTTAGATTGGCCACCTCTTTTCCTATCAGTTTATAACTACCCTCCGTCGTCTGCGGTTTTTTCGATACGATCGCAATTTTTTCGCCGCACATCGTATTCAACAACGTGGATTTTCCACAACCTGATGGTCCCATAATAGCTACAAACTCTCCTTCTTTCACCTCTATGTTTACATGATTCAACGCAATTGTTTCTACTTCTGAAGTACGAAATACCTTACTTAAATTTTCAATCTGTATCATAATAATAAATTTTAATTGTTTGTTCTATTGATCCTTATTCTGATTTAATACTCTTTACTGGATTCTCATTGGCAATGCGCCATGTTTTGGAAATGACACAACTGACAATCAATATCAAGACCACAATAGCTACACATACATAATAAGGAACAAGCGAACCTACAGTCACAGCAAACTGTTCCATCCATAAACCACCTACATACCATGCCCCTAATGTACCTGCGACTACAGCCGGGAAAGAAATCCAAAGAACATCTTGCACCAACATTTCCAATATCGCAAATGACTCAGCTCCATTCACTTTACGAATAGCAATTTCTTTCGAACGTCGCTGTAATTCATCATTAATATAGCCTATCAGTCCCATCAAAGTAATAAACAAGATGGCAATTGCCGCCAATAAAGTCGCATTACGAAATACACGAACGGAATTATAACTATCCGCCATTTTTTGTTCCAAGCTTTCAAAGCCGACTGTTTGATTAGGAAAAGCTTCGGCAGCATCACGGTTCAGTTTCTGAAGATTCTCACCAAAGGGTTCCTTCAGACGGAGATAAACAAGATCAGCCAAATCTCTGGGATGATGGTGCAGAACAAATGGTTTCAGCTCTGAGTAGAATCCGTCAATATTAAAATCTTTAATCACACCTACTATTTTGACACGTCCTTCTTCTGTCTGAATACTCTTACCTAAAACATCTTTTCCCCAATGCATTCTCCGCACAAATTCCTCATTGACAGCCACCTCACCGGATTCACGCGGTACACGCCCTTGCTGTATGGCCATTCCCATAAAAGCGACATAATTCTCCTGAGTAAAATCATAGCGACTGGAAAAAAGGCTCGTTCCTTTCTCATCCGGTATCATCTGCCCGCTATATCCATTAGACGGATAGCTAGTTGCTGAGGTCAATGCTTCCACGTATGGAAGCCCCTCATAAAAGTGACGGGCAGCAAGCCGGGCTTTAGCATCCGGTGCATTATTAACGCCAATCACTACCCGCTCAGGATTATAACCCGGATCTTTATTAATAACATAATGATACTGGAGCATCACTACACACATCAATCCACATATAAAAGCCACTCCTGCAAATTGGATAAACAATAACGGACGTTTCCATCCTTTTTTACCCTCTGTATAACGCCGGAAAACCTGTGTGACCGGTATCTTTGAAAAAATTCGTCCCGGCAGCACACCACCAATGAGGAATAAGACAGCAGTCACTCCCAAAGGCACCCAAATACGTTCCACCGCAAAAAGGGACTCCAGTTTAGCAGCTGTAGTATCTTCCACAAACTCCCGGAAATTAAACATTAAAAAAAACATCAAAAACAATGAAAGCAAAATAATAATACCTGTTTCCCACATAAACATACCAAAAACAGTACCCGTCCCCGCTCCGCTGCATTTATGAACACCAATACTTTTGGCACGCCGGCTCAATGAAGAAATAGAAATCAACACATAATTCAATGTCGTGATAAACAAAATAGATATACCTAAAATAAGCATAATATTACGCATTCTTTTCACTTCATCATATCCACGGTACGTATCCCGAACAGGTTTTGCCATGACAGTGATTCCAAACTTATCACTTCTGGGAATATGTTGCTGTACTACCATATCAATACGCTTGTTCAATTCATCCAAATCAATATCCTGCTTCAACCGGATATATTCTTTCCAGCTGTCCCCACCGTTCCATGAATAATTTCCTATCCGGCGGCTCCAGATAGAAGGCAAGGAAATGACAGCCTTCGGTCGCATAGTACAATTCTCAGGTAAAGCAGCATACGTTCCTTTGACTGTCAACTCAATTTCCTTATTGAAACTAATTATTTTACCAATCGGGTTCTCACCGCCAAACATTTTATCCGCCAAATCTTTACTCAGGAAAATTACATCTTTTTGCTGCAATTCGCGTACCGGATCACCACTCAAGACCTCAATACCCATTGTCTGAAAAAACAATGAATCAGCAGCAACTTTAAAATCATCAAAACGGACACTTCCGTTGTAAACAGGTGATGATACCGGCCATATCCCCGCACTTGCCGCCGATTCCACAATTTCCGGCATTGCATCCAGTATGCCTCCGGCAGCTGCACCGATAATATATTCACTAGGAGGAAGAGGTTCCCCATTTACTGTCCATATATTCCACAATTGGTATAATTTATCATGATCCTTAAAACAAGTATCAAAACTCTGCTCATACACAACTCTTGAGAAAAGCAGAATACTCATAGTCAGGCCCAAGCCTAACGAGACGACTTTTATTATATTAGAACTTCGTCCATGTATCAAAGCCTGAATGACATAATAAATCTGTTTCATATTTCGTGTTTTTAATCATTATTATTTTGAAAGAGAGAAGTCCCGTTTCACAACGTTACTTCCCATAAAGTGTATAAGAAACTAAAGTTTCTATAATTCGTTCTCTATAATAGAAATGCTAAAACCGTGCCACGCAAACAAACAACTGATTAACAACATATTGCAAAAGAACAAAAAGAAACAGTTTGTCTAATTATTAGACAATGATGTATGATAATTAGACAAACTATAAAAACAAACAAATAGTTCTACGCTTCAAACTTATTGGAATTTGCCTTATTTTACTATCTTTGCATTATCACCTATATAAAACAAATTATTATGAAACACATTCTTTTGGCAGCCTGTGCGGTTGCCATATTAAGCGGTTGCGGTTCGCAAGGGAAACAGGCAGCCCCTACCGGAAATCCATTCCTTTCGGAGTACACAACTCCCTTCCAGGTTCCTCCTTTCGACCAAATCAAGATGGAACATTACAAACCCGCCTTTTTGCAGGGCATGGAAGAACAACAGAAAGAGATTGACGCTATAGTAAACAATCCCGAACCCGCCACTTTCCAGAATACCATTGCAGCACTGGATCAAAGCGGAACGTTACTTCGTAAAGTCAGCACCGTATTCTACGGACTGAAAAGCGCCAATACCAATGATGAAATGGATGCACTGAGCCGTGAACTCTCTCCACTACAATCAAAACACAGCGATGACATCGCCTTAAATGAAAAACTTTTTGCACGTATCAAAGCTGTCTATGAAAATCCCGGCAATTTGGACAAAGAGCAAAAGAAGTTGTTGGAAGAAACCTATAAAGATTTTGTACGTGGAGGTGCCAACCTGGATGCCGAAAGTCAAAAAAAATTGCGTGAATTAAATAGTGAGATTTCCATGTTGCAGCTCACCTTCGGCCAAAATATGCAGAAGGAAACCAATGCTTTCCAATTGATCGTGGACAAAGAAGAAGACTTAGCCGGATTACCCCAAAACCTGATTGCCAGTGCTGCCGAAACAGCTAAAGAAGCAGGCATGGAAGGCAAATGGATTTTCACCCTGCATAATCCCAGCGTCATGCCTTTCCTGCAATATGCCGACAACCGAGACCTGCGCGAAAAGATATTCAAAGGATACATTAACAGAGGAAATAACGGAAATGAATACGACAACAAGGAAGTGGTACGCAAACTGCTCAAAGCCCGTCTGGAAAAAGCCAAGCTGATGGGATATGAAAACTATGCTTCCTTTGCACTGGAAGAACGTATGGCGAAAACACCGGATGCCGTATATAAATTATTAGACCAGATTTGGACACCTACTCTGTCCAAAGCCAAAGAAGAACTGGCAGATATCAATGCCGAAATAAAGAAAGACGGAAAAACCTTCACAGCCGAAGGTTGGGACTGGCGTTATTATGCAGACCGGGCCAAGAAAGCCAAATTCGACTTGGATGAAAATCAGGTACGTCCTTATCTGAAACTGGAAAACGTACGTAACGGTGTGTTCTATGTTGCCAACAAACTATACGGTATCACTTTCACCCAGCTGGACAATCTTCCCCTCCCTCATCCCGATGCACAGGCATTCGAATGTAAGGACAAAGACGGTTCTCATCTAGGTGTACTCTATATGGACTTCTTTCCGCGTGCCAGCAAGAAAGGTGGCGCATGGTGCGGAAGCTATCGTTCACAGACCTACAAGGACGGCAAGAAAGTGGCTCCTGTAGTAACCGTGGTATGCAACTTTACCAAACCGGCAGCCGGACAACCCGCTTTGCTCAGTGCAGACGAAGCGAATACCTTGTTCCACGAATTCGGACATGCTTTACATAATCTTTTCAAAGATGTACATTATTATGGTGTGGCTAGTGTTCCGCGTGATTTTGTAGAACTGCCGTCACAGATAGATGAGCATTGGGCTTTTGAACCGGAGGTATTGAATGTATATGCCAAACATTATCAGACAAGTGAAGTTATTCCTGCCGGACTGGTTGAAAAAATGGACAAGAGTGGCAAATACGGACAAGGCTTCGCTACGGCTGAATATTTAGCTGCTTCCCTGCTGGATATGGATTATCATGTATTAAAAGAAATTCCCGATGATATGGACGTTATGCAGTTCGAAACAGAAACATTAGGTAAGCGCGGATTGCTGAAACAAATTCCGTCACGCTACCGCACCACTTATTTCAACCATACCATGGGTGGTGGATATACTGCCGGTTACTATAGTTATATTTGGGCGGAAGTGCTGGATTGTGACGCATACGAGGCATACAAGGAAACGGGCGATATTTTCAATCAGGAAGTGGCCGGTAAGTTCCGCAAATATATCCTCACTCCCGGCTGCATTGACGATGCGATGGACATGTATGTCAATTTCCGCGGCAAAGAACCCGGTATTGATCCCTTGTTGAAGAACAGAGGACTAAAAATAACCCTCTAACCCAAAATAGAATTCCTCCCCCTGCGAAAGACAAATGATTGTGATTCTTGCAGTGGGAGGATTCTCATTTTGTAGTATGATTGCGGATAGTTCTTTTTATTTTTTGTTCCAAAGCAAGAAATAATCCTCAGAGAAAGTGTACCTTTGTGCCTGTTCAAATCAAAAATTAAATTATGAATCAACCTATTGCTATGAACACCACAAGAAAACATGTGGTATGGCTGGATGTCGTTCGTTTGATAGCCATGTTCACCGTAGTTTGCTGCCATAGTGCAGACCCGTTCAACTTTTACCCCGGCGAACCGCCAGCCAACATTGATGAAATCAAATTCTGGGGAGCCGCCTACGGAGCCTTTCTCCGTCCGTGTGTCCCACTGTTTGTCATGATTACAGGAGCATTGCTGCTTCCCGTACGTGGCGAAATATCCGCTTTCTACAAAAAAAGAATCAGCCGTGTATTTTGGCCGTTCCTTATCTGGAGTGTCATTTATAATTTATTTCCCTGGTTTACAGGATTGTTGGGACTTAATCCTGAAATAATCCTTGACTTTTTCCCTTATAGCGGTGAAGAAGCCGCCCGTCAGTCACTCAACGTATCATTGGGTTATATAGCAAAAATGCCTCTCAATTTCTCTTTATTAGACGTACATATGTGGTATATCTATCTGCTTATCGGATTATATCTATACCTTCCTATTTTCTCCGCATGGGTAGAAAAGGCCTCGGAGAAAGCCAAACTATGGTTTCTTGTCGCATGGGGAATAACTGGTTTGTTACCTTATTATTATCAGTTCGTATCCCCATACATTTGGGGAGGCTGTGCGTGGAACTCATTCAATATGTTCTATTATTTTGCCGGATTCAACGGGTACTTGCTATTGGGACACTATCTGCGCAACCACGACTGGTCATGGAGTAAGACACTGTCGGTCTGTATCCCCATGTTTCTGGCAGGTTACATGGTCACATTCTTCGGTTTCCGCCACATGACCGCATTACCACAATGCACTGATGAAATGTTAGAACTGTTCTTCACCTATAATTCTTTGAATGTGATTATGATGACTATCCCTTTCTTCCTCATAGCCAAGAAAGTAAAAGTACGCTCAGAACTGATCCAGCGTATGCTGGCAAACTTGACCGTATGTGGTTTTGGCATCTATATGATACATTATTTTTTCACAGGTCCGGGTGTAGTCCTGATGCGCAATATCGGTGTTCCCGTGCCTTTACAAATTCCCGCTGCCGCAGTCGTGGCATTTGGCGTATCGTGGCTGCTTGTGGTATTCATTCGTAAAATAAGCGGCAAGAATGCTAAATACATTGTAGGATAATAAAAACAGGACATACAAATATCGTTATATAAGAATAGCCGGAACTACTCTTTCCAAGTGATTCCGGCTATTCTTATAATGCTTCATCCACTAGAAATCAAGTCAGTTATTTGAGATGTAATTTAAAGAATATACCTCCGCTAAAATATTTACCGTCATTCAGTTCAGCAATAAGATTGATATGGTCTTTCCATATTGAATAAGTTCCACCCACATTCACAGTATAAGTTGCTGTATGCAGGTCTTCCGCATGTCCGGGACACACTTCCGCCATCAGATTAAATCCATTCAGAGCTTTCTGCCAGAAACCTTCGCCCTTTATGCCAAAGTGAAAGTTTATCCCT
>ENA-OPMH01000256-OPMH01000256.1-human-gut-metagenome-genome-assembly--contig:-NODE-256-length-13174-cov-1.855858_pt1 | contig 13174 bp, 6 predicted proteins | sample MGYA00241525_ERZ501747 | MGnify/ENA primary metagenome ERZ501747 (study PRJEB25962, sample SAMEA2042611) | human gut metagenome | biome: human gut; feature: human-associated habitat; material: faeces...
CAGCATCATCCCCTTGATCGAACACACAGTTCTCTATCAAGAAGTTGCGGCTCATTTCCAAATCAATTCCATCATTGTTATGACCATGAGCCTTTACATCCAGATTCCGTACGATACCACCATCACACATATAAAGATGTATCGTCCAGAAAGGACTCTGGCGAATCTTGAATTCATCCAGCAGCACATTTTTACACCGGTTGAAATGTATCAAATGAGGACGAAGATGATTTTCTCCTTTTGCCATCTGACGCTGTTCTACAGGTACATCGGTAGAAGCCATCGTATATAACTCTTTCAAAGCATCCATGTGAGGTTTAGGACGCTTGAACCAGATTTTCCAAGTATCCATAATAGGAGCCAATGTTCCTTTTCCGGTAATAGCAATATTCTCACAATCCATAGCATACAGCAACGGAGAATAGTTGTAACATTCCATACCCTCCCATGAAGTCATCACAGCAGGCAGATAATCAGAAGGATTATCTGTAAAGCGTAATATGGCATTTTCTTCCAAATGAAGATTTACATTACTTTGAAAATGAATAGGTCCTGTCAACCATTCCCCTTCAGGAATAACCACACGGCCTCCTCCGGCCTTATTACAAGCTACTATGGCTTTGGCGATGGCCTCCGTATTCACTGTTTCCCCACCTTTCACCGCGCCATAATCCACAATGGAAAAATCTTGTTCGGGAAAAACACATTCTTTGATGGGTTCCATAGCAAAAGGAGCATCAACTATTACCATTTTATACTTTGGAGCCGGTGCTGTACATGATACGGCAAAAGCTACGGCCGCAATACCAGCCAAGGATTTTAAAAAAGTCTTCTTCATTTTATCAGTTGTTTTTCATTGTAATTTCTGTATGCACAAATATCCTGAACATCTTCGTTCACCCTATTTTATCCGAGGTGTATAAAGGTATATCTGATCCAATACCACACCTTCATCCAATGCAGTAAAAATTAAACGATGAGAGGTTTTCCGTGTAACAGGAAGAATCATCCGGCGAACAGCCTGATTACACAAAACATTTTCCTTCCATTCCTCACTGCGTCCTTTGGTTTCATACGAAACAGACTCCGTGGCACTTCCATCCAATGAAATGGTAAAACGCAACCGTTCTCCTTCCACCGGATGATTAGGCAATAATCGTACCTCCACCTCTACAGAATCCGTTTCCCACGCAGCAAACTCAAAAGTAAGTTCTTTATTTTTTGCCACCGCTACCGCCTTTCCTTCATAACCTAGCCCCTCGCATACTACCGGTGAACTATTAACGCAATCAGCACCATTCCATGTATAGACAGCCTGACGTTTTTCAGGTAAAACGGATAAAACTGTTTTTCTTTCCACCCGGTTAAAAACCGGAAGTTTGCGTGGTTGGAAATCCATCATACGATTCCATTTGGTCGTGTTATAGCGTTTTGTCAATGAAACAATACTATCATACGCCCTGTCGCTATCCGCCCAATCAACCTTTCCACGACGTGCCAACTGCGCGGTCAACAGTTTGCTATTCATTTGAGCCGCTGCCTGAACAGGATACTTCGCCAACTGGAAATAGGTTTCTTTTTTTTGTGCAGAAAGCGTATGCCATTCCTGCTCCACTTTATCTGATAATTGTTTGTATGCAGTCAGACGTTCTTTTATTTCTTGTTCACTCCAAGGCAAATCACTGATAATTTTAAACTTAGGATCTTTTTCTTCCGTACGAGTATTCCCCATAAATTCCGGTTTACGGATATAAGCCAAACGATAAGCTTCCTGCATGACAGGTTGTAATTGTGCAGCCACTTCCAGTCCAAACTCACGCTCTAGAAACTGACGTTGATGAGCTACAACCCCTTGCTGCTTCACCGCTTCCAAGTTCCATGCCATATCAAGGAAAAGCTCTATCTGATATTCAGACGGTTTAATATCCCCTACATTCAATATCCACATTTTCTGTATCCCTCGCTCATATGCCAAAGTCATTTGTTGATATATCAGCGAAGGATGAGCAGTTCCTAACCAAAGATAATCATGCGGACGTCCCCAATAAGATATATGATAATATACCCCGTTTCCTCCCTTACGGGCACGTTCTTCTGCTGTAGGGAAATGACGGATATAACCATAATTGTCATCGCACCACATCAGCGTCACTTCATCGGGTACTTGCAGCCCAGCATGGTACACATCCAAAACTTCCTTATAAGGAATAAAGACTTGAGGTACTTGAGTCACATCCTTATTTACATATTTAGTCAACAAATCGCGCTGATCCTTTAGCACTTTAGTCAGAACGGCTTTTTGTTCTTCTATAGTCTTAGCACCATTCATCGCACCGTCGTGTACTCCACGCATACCTAAAGTATACAGATTATCCAACTCTGCAACCTCCTTTACGCGTTGTTCCCAAAAGGACAAAACATGAGCACTGTTATGAACATAGTCATACTCTCCCACTCCATCCCGTTTCCACTCACCATTGGTATTCCGCATCATCGGTTCACAATGAGAAGTTCCAATGAAAATACCAAACTTATCAGCCACTTCTTTGTTGCCCGGTGTAAAATAAAAAGGTACAGAACAGCCATGCATAGCCGGCCAGAAGGTATTGGCACGCAGACGAAGCATCAATTCAAAGATACGTTCATGCGTTTTCGGGCCTATTTGTCCTTTCATATTGCTCGGCTCGTATGTCTGCCAGCTCCAAGGAGTCAGCCCCCAGTCCTCATCGTTGATAAAAATCCCCCGATATTCTACAGAAGGAAACTGCATATTCCGATAAGAAGCCGGTAGTTGAAAAATCTCTTTCTTTGCAGGGATCGCATCTGCCCACCACTCCCATGGAGAAACGCCTATCAACCGTGAAAGTTCCATGACGCCGTATGCAGTACCACGCTTGTCACTGCCGGCTATAACTAATTTACCAGTGGAAGAAACGGTCAACAGAAAAGCTTCTTTTTTATTTTTTATAGGAGATAAATCAACACCTGCCTTAGCGATCAAATCACTTTGTCCGATGGTTCCGACTATAATCATTCCTTTTTTACTTTCTGGAGTAACGATTATGCGGGTAGAAAAAACAGACTCTACATCACGATTGAGCAAATTCAAAGCTGTATGTACAACTTCTTCCTCTGAATTACCACAAGCAATAGTCACCGGTTCACCTGATTTCAAGACAAAAGGGTTCTGTCCATATACTGACAAAACTGCTAAAAAGAAAGCTAGAAAAGAAATGAGTTTTTTGTATTTCATAGTTTTTATTTTCAATATTGCAAAAATAAGACGAAATGGAATTAGATTCCATAGAATAAGATACAATAATATGGAAATTCGTCCATAAAGCCTGTATTATTTATCGTATTTATGGTGTTTTTTATGTTGCAGAATACAAAAAGCCTCAATAAACAATTACCACATTTACAACAATAAACCAATGTGCCAATATACCAATAGCTATGCGAAACATTACACAGCCTATTGATACATCAGCACATAAACAATAGTACGCCACTTTATCAAATCAATTTAAGGCATGGGCGACAATCCCTCCCACATTACATTCCATTTTCCATTTTTCGGGAAACCAGGATTTTCTATTTCACAACCATCCCAACCAGCGCACATTAATGCAATGGCAGTTAATAAACCACCATTACCAGGTAAATAAACACGTAAACGGGGATCTTGATAATTATGTCCATTCGGCAAATATGTATTGGTACGTTTATTCATAAGCAATGCCTCCACCGCTTTTTCCGGCTCACCCAATCGAGTAGCATTCATTGCTGTCATAGGATAATCCCAGCCCCAAGTCTTTCCCCAATTCCAATTATCCCATATCCATTGAAGTGTATTCTTCATGTAATCTTCACGGATTAATTTATTCATAGGCAAGATACCTACGGCACCCAACACTGCCATGTGGTCACTGGTAAAACGAATATCCTTATAAGTGTCTATTGCATTTTCCGCAGCCAGATACAACCCATCCTCATTATAAGCCAGCGGAGAAAGTTTGTCTATTAACTCATCCCATTCCAAGTTACGTTTTTCACCTGCACGCTCACGCCATATCTGCGCTATCTGCATGGCAAAATACCAATAAGAAAGTTCAAAAGGAGGATTTATAGTAGTACTCGCATTCAATGTTTCTTGAGCTGGAATCGCTCCCTTTAAAATAAACCGCACTCCCAATTCATCATATGTGGCAAAAGCATACATAAACTTAGCTGTTTCTTGAACCAGATAGTTATATTTCTCTATCACTTTCTTATCAGGGTTAGAGCGATAAAGAAGTTCTGCCAGATAAATAAAATGCGGTTGTTGCCAAATCAAAAAACTGCCTACACTGGAAGGTGCCTCCACACCACTAGGATCAGTCATTTTCATCCATCGGATTCCATCAAAGCCTTGCCGACGAGCCACTTCCCTTGCTATAGGCTCTACCGTTTTATACCATTCTAAAGTATGGCTGAGTAATTCAGAATGTCCCCAAAGCGGTTGCCATGCCTGATGCCACCAAATCATTTCAAGATGATATTTCCCAAACCACGAATTGTAAGTTAGCCCTGTTTCCTGCGGAGGGGTACTGCCCGCGCATTGAATAGCAAGCAAATATTGACTAAGCACTACCCGACGTTCCAATTCTTTAGCACGCGGATCCGTGCAATGAGAGAAATCTACCGCAGCACCTTCTTCCCAAAAGTTCACCCAATGATTCTTAGCCAAACTTTCAACTTCAAAAAAATCAGGGAGTACAGTAAGCTGATCTGGCTCATTAGCGGTAAAAGCACATGAAAACGAAAAAGCATCTTCTTGTGGAAGCAGTACGAAATAATTTTTCTCTTTTTCTTTCAATAATGCCTTGCCTTCCCATTTTAATTCTACATAATATACCGTGGAATCCAACGTACGCTTTAACACAGCGCTTTGTGTGTCCTGTTTAAGAACCTCGGTAGAGTGTTTATCATTGGCATCCCAATCACATGCATTATCAGTATGAATACCTGTAGGATAAGGAAAATGAAATTTTATCCCTGTATGCAAGTGACTGTCTATATGGGCTGAAATCATATCTTGTGCCGGATGGCAAACCGTCCGTACATTAAATTCATTCCCTTTCCAAGTAAACCGACTGAGTATCTCACCTTCCCATAAATTCAAAGTCTGACTGATTCTGGTAATATCGGAAATAGCAGCCTCATCCCCCCATTCAAATCCGATCACTCCTAAATGTAACCGATGTGGGTTGGCACGAAACCAATCAGATGCATTCTTTTGTCTTTTATCTTCTTGAGATTGAACTGCATACAATTCCTTATGTCCTCGTCCAAAATCATATTCACTCAATGTTTCTTCGTGTCTATAACCGTCCATATTAGCAAAACTATGCCATCCCCATTGACTTTGCGTACCTAGAGGGACACCTTTTTTATAAGCATCAGGAAAAGTTTGCAACCCTGTAACATCTACCGTAAATGCAAATTCGCCATTCCCTACTGAAAGCGAAGCCAACGAATCGAAAGCTGAAAATTGAGGATTATTCCGATTCACTAACGCCTTACGGTCTATTGAAATCTGCTGTACGGGATGAGTACAGGCACCGAACATCACTAATAAAGAGCAAAATAACAATATTTTCATTACCTAAATTTTTATACACTGTAAATAGATATTCATTTTTACGACTTCCTTATATCCTATGGCATAGGATGTAATCCCTCCCAACGCACATTCCATTTACCATCTTTGGGAAATCCCGGATTACTGACCGAGCAACCGTCCCACCCGGCACACATCATAGAGACAGCTAATAACAGCCCTCCATTACCAGGCAAATAAGAACGAAGACGAGTCGAACGATAATTATTACCACTAGGTAAAAGCAAGTCCTCCCGGTTGTCCATAGTTATGGCACGCAAAGCAATCTCAGGCTGCAACAGGCGAGTAGCATTCATTGCCAATGTGGGATAATTCCAACTCCAAGATCCTCCGGACCAATTCCAATTTTGAGCTGCACGCACCAAAGTCTTTTGCATTTTTTCTTGATCAATGAGCCGCGACTCAGGCAACATGCCGTAAGCCAGCAAATTTTCAGAAGAAGTTCCTGTAACATAAAAAGGATCATGCTTACGTTTGCTTTTCTCGCCTTCCGATAGAGAAACAGAACCGTCTGCTTCTTTAGGACGCTGGCCATTAATGTATCCACCGGCCGGCATTTCCGGTAATTTTTCAGCAGGAATACCATTCACGAAATCAGGTATTCCTCTACCCTTTTCCGCCGGTAAGTAAATGCCATCAGGACTAGTAGCAAGAGGAGCTAATTTAGCAAGAATTTCATCCCACTCCGCATGACGTTGCAGCCCAAGTCTCTCCCGCCATTTCTGAGCTATGGACAAGCCAAAATGCCAATAAGCCATTTCAAAAGCAGGATTAAGGGTCGTCTCTTCATTATAGGATTCATTAGCCGCACAAGCTCCCTGAATAATGTAACGATCATTATCAGAATCATAATTAACAAACGAAGCCATAAAAGCAGCCGTCTGCTCTACCATATCAGCATACTCACGAAGAAATTCTTGAGAAGGACGTGCACGATAGATAAGTTCTGACATATAAATGACATGGGGTTGTTGCCAGATAATAAAAGAGCCGACATCCGATGGTGCCTCTTTAGAAGATGGATCAGTCATTTTCATCCAACGTATGCCATCAAATCCCTGTCTGGCTGCAATATCACGTGCCATCGGCACAGCAGTCTTATACCATTTCAATTGTTTCTCCAAAAGATCTGCTTTATTCCAAAGCGCATAATGAAAACTGTGCCACATTACCATTTCTAAATGAAATTTACCATACCATGTATTATAAGTCAGGCCGGTTTCAGCAGGAGGGTAATTTTGCGCTTCCTGCGAACGGAGCAAATATTGAGACAGCACAACCCGACGCTCCAAAAGCGAAGCACGGGGATCCGTACAGGAAGAAAAATCAATAACACCGGATGTCTGCCAATAATCCCTCCAACAACGGTTGGCCGAAAGCAGATTAGCTTTGTAATCAGGCTGAGGTACTACAGGTTGGTGCTTATAGAACCCAACATTGAAATTCCACTGCTTATCGGAAGGTGTCAATTTTAACCTGTTCTTCCCTGTTTGAGAAAGAACAGCTTTACCACTCCAACTGATTTCCACATAATAGACAGTAGAATCTACAGTACGACGAATAAGAGCCCGTTGAGGTTCGGAAAGAATAATGTCGGTAGAGTGGCAGTCATCGGCTGTCCAGCAAGTAGCATCGTCAGCTGCCTCACCTGTAGGATAAGGGAAACGGATGCCAACTGCCAGCTTTGCCGATGAAGACACAGAAGCAGAGACAATGTCACTATCGCCATTACAAGAAGTAGTTACCGTAACCGGAAGTTTTCTCCATAGGAAATGGGAATGAAGTTCTCCTTTCCACATGTCGAGAGTCTGGTCTATTTTAGTAATATCGCTCACCAACAAGCTGTCAAATCCTATATTTCCCAAATGCAGGCGGTGCGGATTGGCACGAAACCACTCTGCCGCTTTGGCATTACGTTCAGGACCTTCCGGAAATTGTACGGCATAAATCCCATGAGGATGACCGGGAAGCGGATGATCCTGTAGAGTTTCAACTATCTTATAGTCCTCCTTGTTAGGAAAACTGTGCCATCCCCATTCGCTATAGGTACCTAAAGACAAGCCTTCTTTATAATATTCGGGAAAAGTCTGCAATCCCGTAGCATCGGCAGTAAAAGCGAACCGCCCATTTCCGACTGTCAAAGAATGAAGAGAATCAATTTTTGTAACATGAGGGTTATTACGCATCACCAATGCATGACGGTCAATAGCAGTATCGGCACAAGCTGTAACCAGCAGCATTGCTGCCAATACAACAATAAAAAATGTTTTATTTCTCATCATAGACACTATTTAGTAAGATACTGAATAAATGTAGACATACCATTCATATATTCCTTGATGGAAATGACTTCAGAAGGAAGAGGAGCATTAGAGAAGCCCGGATTCTCTTTCGAAACACTAGGCAAACGACCGGGTAAATAATCTTTTTTCTTCAAAATAGTGAGCAGACTATCTACTTTTTGTGTATCCGCTTGCTGCATTTTACCACGCATTAAATGACTTAGTAAAGTTCCAGAAATATCCGTTTGACCTATAAACGGAGAATCTTTTGTCACTTCCTCTTTGGAGAGAGAGAGCAAATGCTGATACTCATCTTTTAAAGATTGCAAATCAATAGCCCGCGTAGAGCTATAATGAGTTATGAGTCCATGATAATCATAATCCACCCAATAATGATCTGGATCATTATGAAGGTAAAGAGGTCTGTTAGTGCCTACTTCTACAAAAGTAGGACACAATATCTGTCCCGGTTTTACAGACTTACCCAATTGTTTCATTTGCGCGTCGTTATATCGGATAGATTCTAGAAATTCAAATGCATCCGGAATACGGGCTAAATATTTAGTATCCCCAGTCCAACGATAAAAACGCATCAAGTTGCGACACATCTCGGCAGTAGCTGTAGCCGCATAACCTGCCGGTTCAAAATCACGGGCATGACCTGGAGAGTAATTGAGATCCAACTTATGCTGCATAGCCCAACCTGCCTGAGGCTTTCCTCCCTGCAAAGCCAAGACACAAGTCATAGCCCGCTGAAGAGGCTCCAATGCCCGAGTTTCACCTAATAAAGTGTAACAAGCCAATAAAAAATTAATATTGTTAGTATGAACTCCATCATTAATGGTAATAAACGAAGTATAGTCTTCCTTATCACCTTTCACATATTCATAATGGAGAGGATAGCGCTGCGGCCACCCACCAATAGGATACTGACTCTCCAAAACAAAATCAAGACACCTTTCTACCGGATATTTATACTTCGGATCCAGAGTCAGTAAATACATACGCAAAAGGAACATTCCACTATCGTAGGTAGCCGCATCATCATAAGTACAATTTCCATAATAATGAGCATGTTCCTGAGCACAATGAATATATCCTTTCTGTACTTTGGAATACCATTGCTTAAGCGAAGTTTCTCCGGAAAAGTCCAACATATAAGGCCATCCCCCACTTGAATGCTGTCCCCAGATAAGAGCATCTGCCGCTGCTTGTGCCGCTTTCAGGTAATAAGATTCTCCAGTCAATTGATAAGCATTCAAAAATACATTTCCCATAGCAGGTGTACCAGCTTCTATCCATATCATACTTGGTTTAGCTTCCAGTTCCCCCCAACAACGGGAGAAATCAGGACTGTAATTCCATAAATAGCCACCACGGTTGCTGACCTTCTCTACCATGAAACGTGTAGCTTTCATCATAGCCACTTTTATATCAGAGGCCGGAATGTTTTTCTGTGCTCCAGCAGACAACAAAGTAATGAAAAGCATTACCGCCATACATATCATTTTCATACTGTTTTTTTTATAAGATAGGAAGAGAAAAGAAACAAAAAATCATCACTATTCTTCCCCCTTCCTATATAGAAATGTTTATAATTTATTGATTAATAAGCAGGATGTTGTTGACCGGTTAACCCAGGATTAACATCAATAATGGCTGTGGTGCTCAAAGTATAAAGTTCAGCCTGATTCTTGATAAACCCACGATATAACTCGGTAATCCAGGCGGGCAACGTGTTATTGTTTTCTTTATAACCCAATATCTTGGATTGTCCGGCTATACCGGAATTAGTTTCTCCTGCAATATTGGGAGTAATAAACATATTTACCCAATTCCAAGTGCCTCCATACCGGGCAACCAGTTCACTCATTTCCGTTTCTGTGGGCTGATGATCGAAATCTATATAAGTAAGACCTACCAAAGGATCCTTCCAAGATGTAGAAGTTGCTTCTTTATATGCCCGATAAGTCTTCACCTCATTATAAGGAACCTCACGCATAGCCAGTTTCTCGGTATTTGCTTTTGTTTCAGCCAAAGTTTCAGCCAACAAGTTCCACCGGATAAGATCAGTACGCCGCCATCCTTCTGTAGCTAATTCAAAGGCACGTTCCTTCACAATCGCTTTAAAAAAAGTATCATAAGTAGAGGGTGTGGTACCTATACGAGAGGCATCTCCTGCAAAAGCACGCAGACGAACTTGTTCATAAGCTGCCTTAGCTGCTTCCGTGGGCCCATTGTTCAAGTAATTTTCAGCTTCTGCGTACATTAACAATACATCCGAATAACGAAGTATAGGCCAATTGACATCCGTTTTCAAAGTGGCCGTACGGGGACCGGCTTTCCAATTGCAGCGCCATTTTCCCAAATTCAAAGCGCCATAAGGCACAGCAATATCGTTACCAGCCGCATCAATACTGTAATTGCCCACTGTAACATCCCGACGGGTATCATCATCGGCAAAAGAAAGATAAAAGGTAGGATGAATCAGTTGCAAAGGCAATGTTTTACCATAAAGGGCATTGGAAGCATGAATGCAAAGTCCATTTGTATATCCCACACGACCATTGGTTGTATTGCCAAACTCAGCATATTCAAACATTACCTCTTCAGGGTTATAAACGCCACCCTCGTTCAAGGCTCTAAACACATCCTCATATTTAGAAAGCAAACTGTTTTCACCTTTACTAATCACTGCTTTACAAGCTTCATCAGCAATGGTATATAATTTTCTTACACGCGATTCATCCAAAGGACGGCGCATCTGAAGAGTAGATTTATCATAAGTATTCAGATCCCAATGCAAAGCATAACCTGCTGCATAAAGAGCTGTACGGGCCAATAATCCATAAGCAGCATTCTTGGAAATCCGCTCAGGAGTAGAGAAAAATCCTTCACTATACCAAGGAAGTACTTCGACAGCTTCTTGCAAATCGGCAATAATGCCATCATAAATCTCATCCCGATCAACACGGGAAGAAGAAAAAGTCGTCATATCCAATACAGGAACAGTAGAATAAGGTACATCCCCAAAATAACGAATCAAATTCAGAAAACAAGTAGCCCGAACAGCCAGACATTCAGCTATATAAATGTGACACTTTCTCTCGTCCTCTCCCGAAAGGCTCATTGCACGTAATCCTTTCAAGCATGAATTACAACGCTCAATGCTGGAATAAGAGGTAGTATAAATGCCTGTGGGACAACTTTGATCATTGAGCACATAATTGGCCGCATAATTATTAGCATTCGAATTACTCTCAGTAGACCACATTTCATCTGTTCCATTCTGAGCCTTATACCAAGCATCCTGCATCCAGACACCTGTGTAACAAGCAAGAACAGCCATCTCAGCTTTATCAATGGAAGAGAAAACACTTTCACTGTCTGTCTTCGATTTAGAAGGAAGATCCAGAAAGTCAGAACAAGAACTGAAATTGATCGCCAAAAAGGCAACAGCTATATAATATACTATTTTCTTCATAATACAACTCTCCTATTATTATAATGAAAGATTAATGCCAAATACAAATCCTTTGGAACGTGGATAAGAAGAATCATCAATACCCGGAGTTAAAATAGAACTTTCCTTAGAAACTTCGGGATCATAACCTGAATAATTCGTAATAGTGAATGGATTATTCAATGTACAATATAGACGCAAATTACTGATAAAAGCTTTACTTAACCACTTTTTCGGGAAAGTATAACCTAAAGTAATAGTGCTTATGCGAAGATAAGAACCATCTTCCACAAAACGATCAAGCGGAGTAGTAATAGCTGCGCGGTTGTCATTATGAATACTCCACAGAATGTTCGGATCATGCTGATTAGGATTAAGCTCAGCTATACGGTTGAGGTCCATAGCTTCTTTTCCAGTACGGGGATCCAGCAGAGTGAAACGATTGGCAGCATCCGCAAGCATATTTTGGTACGGTTGGTATGGACCGACAAAACGCTGGGTAGACATATTAAAAATATCATTACCATAAGAGAATACCATAAATACAGAAAGATCAAAGCCCTTATAAGAAAAAGTATTTTTAAAACCTCCGGTAAAATCCGGATTAGCATTCCCGATGACTGTCATATCATCAGAATTATAAACAGGTGTCCCCTTGTCATCCGTCTGCCCCGTAGTATTTACATACTTGATATCACCCGGTTTATATTGAGTTTTTACAGATCCTTTCTGATAAATAACACCATCTTTCAAAACATATTTATCACCATTCTGCACAAAATCGTCGGTAGTATAAACTCCATTGGTCTTATACCCATACATCTCACCTAAAGAATGACCTACGATGGCACGGTATAGAACAGAAGAATTGGTACCACCACTGACGCTAGTCTGATAATATTCATTCTCACCGTCTATTCTCAAGACCTTGGAACGATTGAAGGAGATATTGAAATCATATTGGTCAATACCGCCACGCTCACGCGACAAGAAATAAGCATCCGCTTCGGAAGGAATATAAGGAAGATAAGTATTATAGTCCTCACTTTCTATATCCTCAAGAACAAGTGCACCTTGATACCCCATAGTCCCCAGCCATCCAGCATAATTATGTTGATAAATATCCTTGCGACCATAGTCCAAATAAGCTCCTTGATCCGGGTAATCATATTGAGGACGATGATAGAACGCATAAGCTGCATCCGTAGCCTGCTGCGCCATACTCCGCACTTGAGATACATATTGATTATCTATGCTTCCCATCAACCCCTGCATCGTCATATTCTTATAGAATGACTTTGATTTGTGGTAATTAAAACCAAAATTCACATACCGCAAAGGAGTATGATTGCCTATCTTCGAAGCTATCACAAAACCGGCATTATCAAAACTCCAGCGGTTCTTGTTCGTTTCAAATTTATTACCTACATAATTGCTTTCTGTGCCCGTCATTGAATAGCCAAAGGTAAACATAGCATCATTGCTACGATAAATACCGATACCGGCAGGATTGGTTCCTATGGTAGAAATATCACCACCCAATGCTCCTATAGCTCCGCCCATTCCGACAAAACGGGCGGTTCCATTCAATTCCTTCTGTGCAATATTCGTTGCATCATATATTGTCTGTGCCCCTGCGCCTACAGCTGTAAACATAGCAAGGGCTATCATGGTTATCTTCTTCATAATTCTTAGTCTTGTTAGATTAAAACATACTTATACTTACCGTCTTCTTGAACCACCGCCGCCACTGGAACGACTGGCACC